>VOFJ01000211.1_pt1 | contig 50000 bp, 60 predicted proteins | sample 5384081 | NCBI WGS metagenome assembly VOFJ01 (sample SAMN12384729, study PRJNA508395) | human gut metagenome | isolation source: healthy gut I | host: Homo sapiens
CAACGCAGAAGTAATCGCTTCTACTTTTTGACGAACCGGCAGAACGCCACGTAAAGATCGCAGGTATCGTACTCGAAAAGCAAAAAAAGACTGGTAGAATGCGGACACGACGTAGTTATCTTCCTGGATTCTATCACACGCTTGGCACGTGCTTACAATACAGTTTCTCCGGCATCGGGTAAAGTATTGTCCGGTGGGTGGGATGCAAATGCATTGCATAAGCCCAAACGATTCTTTGGTGCCGCAACGTAATATCGAAAATGGCGGTTCACTAACCATTATCGCAACAGCATTGATCGATACCGGTTCAAAAATGGACGAAGTTATCTTCGAAGAATTCAAAGGTACAGGTAATATGGAGTTGCAGCTTGACCGTAACTTATCCAACAAACGTATCTTTCCCTGCTGTCAACATCACCGCATCCAGTATTTCGTCGCGACGATCTGCTGCTTTGGGATGGGTGACAACACTCGATCGTGCATGTGGATATTACGCAGTGACCTTGCGGCTGGATATGAATCCTATCGAAGCTTAATGGATTTCGTAAAAGACCGTCAAAAAAAAACAAGAGACAACGACGAATTCTGATGATGAGCATGAATAGCTGATCAAGAATAAACGATCATAAATAAAGGGCATTGAATATACTGGACGATAATTGATAAGTTTTATTCACCAGATTCTTCTCGATTTCAAGTAATTACTTTTCATTTATTATTCATCGCCACGGTCTTCACGCTGTTCCTTGAATCGTTCATGCGCATATTCATTTTGGCACAAATTACTTTCATTGCGTCCAAAACCACTCCCCGCCCTTTTTCGCTTTTTGTTTTACTTTTTGCTGCCGTCAATTACTTAATTCTAGCCAAGAATGAAAACAATTGCATCATTCATGGATTAACTTAGCCCTTTATTGGCAGCAGCCTGTGCACAAGAAAAGCCGAACTTCCTGGATTATCCAGTGCGACCATCTCACACAACGTGTCGTAGGCGCTTACGGACATACACAAGGCTGCACACTTCCCATTGACGAAGTAGCATCAAGAGGGAGCAATCTTCTCTAACGCTTATGTAGGCTGCCCCCTCAGCCAACCTTCACGCGCAGCATTATGGAGCGGCATGATGCCTCACCAGACCAATGTACGTTCAAATTCCAGCGAACCCGTCAACACCCGCCTGCCGGAAAACGTACCTACACTGGGTAGTCTCTTCTCCGAAAACGGTTATGAGGCCGTACACTTCGGCAAGACTCACGACATGGGCTCACTGAGAGGCTTCAAACATAAAGAGCCGGTAGCCAAGCCATTCACCGATCCCGAATTTCCGGTCAACAATGACAGTTTCCTGGATGTAGGAACCTGCGAGGATGCCGTTGCCTACCTCAGCAATCCTCCGAAAGAACCTTTTTATCTGCATTGCAGATTTTCAGAACCCGCATAATATCTGCGGATTCATCGGCGAAAACAAGGGGGTACACACCGACCGGCCGATCAGCGGACCGCTGCCCGAATTGCCGGACAACTTTGATGTGGAAGACTGGAGCAATATTCCGACTCCCGTACAATATATCTGTTGCAGTCACCGCCGCATGACACAGGCTGCCCATTGGAACGAAGAAAACTATCGTCACTACATCGCCGCCTTCCAGCATTACACCAAGATGGTGTCCAAGCAAGTAGACAGCGTACTGAAAGCCCTCTACTCCACCCCTGCCGGAAGAAACACGATTGTCGTAATTATGGCGGACCACGGCGACGGCATGGCATCCCACCGCATGGTGACCAAGCATATCAGCTTCTATGATGAAATGACCAACGTTCCGTTTATCTTTGCCGGTCCCGGCATCAAGCAGCAGAAGAAACCTATAGACCATCTGCTGACACAGCCGACGTTAGATCTCCTGCCCACCCTTTGCGACCTGGCAGGCATCGCCGTTCCGGCAGAAAAAGCCGGCATCAGCCTTGCACCGACTCTAAGGGGAGAGAAACAAAAGAAAAGCCACCCTTATGTTGTCTCCGAATGGCACAGCGAATATGAGTACGTTACCACTCCCGGACGCATGGTGCGCGGACCGAGATATAAATACACCCATTATCTGGAAGGCAACGGAGAAGAACTGTACGATATGAAAAAAGATCCGGGTGAAAGAAAAAATCTTGCCAAAGACCCTAAATACTCCAAAATACTCGCCGAGCATCGTGCTTTGCTGGACGATTACATCACACGTTCCAAAGATGATTACCGCAGTTTGAAGGTAGATGCCGATCCCCGGTGCAGAAATCATACTCCCGGCTACCCCAGCCACGAAGGTCCTGGGGCACGGGAGATCCTCAAAAGAAAATAATTCTATAAAAAAGAGTGAAGATTGCTTGCCAGTCTTCGCTCTTTTTATTTCTTTGCACATCACCATACGAGCAAACAAAATAGTGAATAGTAATTTACAGCATATAATAGCACTCATTGCAGCCATATTCATATCGGCGGCTCTCCATGCAACAAACCTGAACAAAGAACGACTTACCTTACTCCAGCCACTTGTCGAGCATGATCTTTCTTTCAATACAAATATCGATATTACAACGGACAGCATCATCTTATGGGAAAAACTCTTAAGCCCCGAACTTGAAAAGCAGCAAGAATATCATATTCTGTTTCCATTGAAAATGATGGCAGTTCAGGCATTAATTACGGAAGGAAATATCAGTCTAGCAGTCAACAACGCCAACTCAATGTATCAGCAAGCCAAAGCTATAGATTATCCTTTCGGAACGGCACTGGCATTGCGTGCCCTTGCAGACACCTACCAAAGTTCGGGAAATCCCCAGTCTGCTATAGAGTCTTATGAGGAATCCTTGAAAATAATGCAAAAAATTCCGGCAAGTATTCCATATCTTAAGACAAGCATGTTTCATTTGATCCTGAGCAAACTCAAATACAGGCAAATGACAGATATCGAAAAAGATTTTGCCTATCTGGAGTCTCTTTACCATAAAGAATCAGGTTTGCCCGATGACTTCTATCTGCCTTGCAGCTATGCCTATTATTATATACAGACAAACAACCTTCCAAAAGCACTGGAGTATCTGAAACAGCTGGACTCCATCTACGAAAAATATCCGTATCCCTACTATTCTTCAATCAGCAACTATATGTATGCCGGCTATCATATTGAGTCAAAAGAATATGATAAAGCGCTGAAAGAATATGAAGAATTACTCACCATAACAAAGAAAACGGCTTTATTCAGACATGTTCAGTTATTACAGGAACGCGCCAAAGTCCTGGTACTTATGAATCAGAAACAAGAGGCGTGCAAGATTTATGAGGAGATTAATCATCTCAAAGATTCATTGGACGCCCAAAGTTATCTCAGCCAGATAAACGAACTGCATACCCTGTATCAGATAGATAAAAGCGAACTTAATTATATCAACATACAAAAAAAATCTCTATTATTGGAGTCTGTCTGTGATCTTAGTGATCGTAGTACTGGATCATCATTGCCATTTTCCGCATCAAGCGCACCAACAATCGTCTTCTGCAATCACAACAGGAACAGGAAAAAGCCAAGAAACAAGCAGAAAAGTCTATCCACACCAAAAGCCTTTTTCTCTCCAATATGAGCCATGAGATTCGTACTCCGCTCAATGCTTTATCCGGTTTTTCAGCTATTCTGACAGAAGAATCCATCGACAACGAAACGAAACAACAGTGCAACGATATCATCCAGCAGAACTCAGAACTGCTGCTCAAACTGATTAATGATGTAATTGACTTATCCAGCCTTGAAATTGGAAAAATGCAATTCAAATTCAACGAGTGTGATATTGTAGCGCTATGCAGAAATGTCATCGACATGGTAGAGAAAATAAAGCAGACTCAAGCGGAAGTACGGTTTTCCACCTCTCTCAGTTCACTGAAGCTGACCACGGACAGTGCCCGCCTGCAACAAGTACTGATCAATCTGCTTATCAACGCCACAAAGTTTACTGCACAAGGCACTATCACCCTGGGAACTGGTGAAACAAACGGAAGATACGGCCCTTTTCTCCGTTAGTGATACCGGTTGCGGAATCTCAAGGAGAACCAGAACAAGATATTCAACCGCTTCGAAAAGCTCGATGAAAACGCACAAGGCACAGGACTCGGATTATCTATCTGCCAGCTTATCATCGAGCAACTGGGAGGCAAAATATGGATCGACCCGGACTATGACAAAGGAGCACGTTTTCTGTTCACACACCCGATTTGCCATGCGCAGATAAAGAAGGAGGAAACACGATGAAACGACTGATATTACTGATCATCACCTGCTATGGCCTACTGTCGGGCTATGCAAACACCGATACAGCCTCAGACAGTCTGCTGCAAGTGTTGCAAACGCTGCCGCATGACACCACACGCCTCTCTACCCTGAACGACATTATCAAGATAGAGCAGAACAACTACAAATGTATCCAGTATTCGGATTCGCTGATGCAGGAAACGTTAAAAACTGAAAAATGACAAGTATGCCAGTTTAGCCGCTTATTATCATTTGTTGTATTATTACAACCGTTGCGAACAGGATAGTGTAGCCAAATGGATAGTCAAGATGGAACCGTTGGTACAAAAAATCCGGTTTATGGGATTATTTCTTCGACGCCCGACGCTTTCAGATTGACCTATACACCTTTACCGAACAATATGAGCTTGCCATCAGCGAAGCAAACAAGATGAAACAGAAAGCCCTTGATATTGACAATAACCGTGGAACGGTAGCTGCTTATCAGTGCCTGTCCAACGCATATATCGGCAGCCAGCGCTGGGACGAGGGGCTCAAAGCATTGGAAGAAGCCTACAGGCTACTTCCAAAGAATGGCAATGCGGTAGTCCATATCTCCGTCCTGTCACAGCTCATATCCGTAACCAAAGAAATGAAGGACAATTATAGGCAACTAAAATACCTGCAAGAGTTGGAAAATGTACTCCGTAAATTCATCATTGACAATCCATCTCTAAAAGACGGATTTGCAGACGTATTCATTTTCAATGAGATTTTCTATGCGCATTATTACCTGAATACCAATCAGCCCCAAATTGCTTATTCACATATAGAAAAGTCTAAAAAGTATCTGACTGAAAATACCTATTTCATGTATAAGGTGCTCTACTACGACATCTATGCGAAATACTATCAGAGTATCAAACAATATCAGCAGGCATCAGCCTACATCGACACGACATTAACTATGCTCAAGAAAGATTTCACCAGCGACTATGCCGAACAACTGCTGAAACAGGCTAAAATATGGGTGGAAGCCGGAGATAATAACAGAGCGACAACGCTCTACCAACAGGCACTGGCCATCAAGGACTCGGCTGCCATGGCACTCTCCAACACCCAAATGGAGCAAATCAAAAAAAGCTATAATCTGGACAAGATAGAACTGGAACAACAAAAGCAGACCAACCAAATACGTCTGATCAGCCTGATCGTAATCAGTGCCATTCTGATCGTATTATTTATTTCCCTATTCCGGCTCTCCAAAATACGCAAAGCCCTAAAATATTCCGAGAGCGAAATACGCAAAGCAGCGGAAACGGTACGGGTAACCAACGAAATAAAAAAAAAATCGCTTCCTGTCAAACATGAGTTATAACATCCGGACCCCGCTCAACAACGTGGTAGGTTTCTCGCAACTCATAGCCAGCGAACCGAATATAGATGAAAAAACAAGAGAAGAATACTCGGCGATCATCCACCAAAGCTCAGAAAGATTAATGAGACTGGTCAATGATGTACTCGACCTGTCTCGTCTGGAAGCCAAAATGATGAAGTTCCAGATACAAGACTATGATGCCGTCGCACTTTGTAACGAAGTATGCTACATGGCACGCATGAATAATGAAAAGACAGGTATTCAAATCCGCTTCACTCCGGAAGTCGAGTCACTGTCCCTTCGCACAGATACCACCCGATTGGGATACGCTCTGCTCAGTACCCTGGCCTATCCGCATGAACATGAGGAGGAACGGATTATCCGCTTTACATTAAGCCGGAAAGGCGAAATGCTTTATTTCCACATTCTCAACTCTCCATTGGCGGACGAGGCTTTCACCTCACAGGAGACCGGCATCAGGCATGAGATCAACCAGTTATTGCTGGCTTACTTCGGAGGAAGCTATCAGGTAAACGCCCGGGGAACGGAAGGCCCGGAAATTGTTTTCACCTATCCCATTGCTTCAGAATCGGAATAAAGCGCTATCTTTGCAAACTGTAAACTTAAACGCTTAATTATGTATACCAACAAACAGATTTGGAGTGTCAGTTACCCGATACTACTCAGCTTGCTGGCGCAAAATGTCATCAATGTCACCGATACCGCATTCTTAGGACACGTTAGTGAAGTGGCCCTGGGAGCTTCGGCTATGGGCGGACTATTTTATATATGTATATTCACCATCGCTTTCGGATTCAGCACAGGATCACAAATTGTCATTGCACGACGCAATGGAGAAGGACGTTACAGTGATGTAGGTCCCGTAATGATTCAAGGGATTATGTTCCTCCTGTTGATAGCTATATTGATGTTCGGCTTCACCAAAGCGTTCGGAGGAAATATCATGCGGTTGCTGGTTTCTTCCGAATCCATCTACGAAGGCACTATGGAGTTTCTGGACTGGCGTATTTACGGGTTCTTCTTCTCGTTTGTCAATGTCATGTTCCGTGCCCTGTACATCGGCATCACACGTACCAAGGTCTTGACCATCAATGCTGTTGTCATGGCATTAACCAACGTCATACTGGACTATGCACTGATTTTCGGTAAATTCGGTCTGCCGGAAATGGGAATCAAGGGAGCTGCCATCGCTTCTGTACTGGCGGAAGCCTCTTCCATTCTCTTCTTCCTGATCTATACATATATCAGTGTTGATTTGAAAAAGTATGGTCTGAATCGTCTGCGCTCGTTCGATCCGGCATTGCTGATGCGTATTCTCAGCATTTCTTGCTTCACGATGCTTCAATATTTCTTATCGATGGCGACCTGGTTCGTGTTCTTTGTTGCCGTAGAACGGTTGGGACAACGGGAACTGGCCATTGCCAACATTGTCCGTAGTATCTACGTCGTACTGCTGATTCCGGTGAATGCACTGGCAACAACGACCAACAGCCTTGTCAGCAATGCCATCGGCGCAGGAGGTATCCAATACGTCATGCCGCTTATCAATAAAATAGCCCGATTCTCGTTCTTCATCATGCTGGGACTGGTGGGATTGTCGGTTTTGTTTCCTCAGTTCCTCCTCTCCGTATATACCAGCGAAGCAGCGTTAATCACCGAGTCCGTGCCTTCGGTATACGTTATCTGCTGCGCCATGCTCATTGCATCAGTAGCCAATGTCGTATTCAACGGCATCTCCGGAACAGGAAATACGCAGGCAGCCCTGTTGCTCGAAACCATCACGATTGCCATTTACGGTTCCTACATCGTTTTCGTCGGAATGTGGCTCAAAGCACCGATTGAAATCTGCTTTACGATTGAGATTCTGTACTATACCTTGCTGTTGATAACAAGCTATATTTACCTCAAAAAAGCAAAATGGCAGAATAAAAAGATATAAATACAAAGATTTTTGTACATTTGCAGGCTCAAATAATTAATTCGTAATTAAATAACTATGTTCGATAATTTAAGTGAAAGACTAGAACGGTCATTCAAGATTCTGAAAGGTGAAGGCAAAATCACCGAAATTAACGTGGCGGAGACGCTGAAAGATGTACGTAAGGCATTGCTTGATGCCGACGTTAACTACAAAGGTTGCAAAAACTTTCACTGACACGGTGAAGGAAAAAGCCATCGGTCAGAATGTACTTACGGCTGTGAAGCCAAGCCAGTTGATGGTGAAGATTGTGCACGACGAACTAACCCAGTTGATGGGTGGCGAGACGGTAGAAATCAACCTCGAATCCCGTCCGGCAGTAATCCTGATGTCAGGTCTGCAAGGTTCGGGTAAGACTACTTTCTCCGGTAAGTTGGCACGCATGCTGAAAACAAAGAAGAATCGCAAACCATTACTGGTAGCTTGTGACGTTTACCGTCCGGCAGCTATCGAACAGTTGCGTGTATTGGCAGAACAAATTGAAGTGCCTATGTACTCAGAACTGGACAGCAAAAATCCGGTAGAGATTGCACAACACGCCATTCAAGAAGCTAAAGCCAAAGGATATGACCTCGTAATCGTCGATACAGCCGGACGTCTGGCCGTAGACGAACAGATGATGAACGAGATCACCGCTATCAAGGAAGCAATCAATCCGGACGAAATTCTGTTCGTGGTAGACTCCATGACAGGACAGGATGCCGTCAATACAGCCAAAGAATTTAACGAACGTCTGGACTTCAACGGTGTGGTACTGACCAAATTGGATGGTGACACCCGTGGTGGTGCGGCTCTTTCTATCCGTTCGGTAGTCAACAAACCGATTAAATTTGTGGGTACAGGTGAAAAGCTGGATGCTATCGACCAGTTCCACCCGGCACGTATGGCAGACCGTATCCTCGGCATGGGTGACATCGTTTCGCTGGTAGAACGTGCTCAGGAACAGTATGACGAAGAAGAAGCCAAACGTCTGCAAAAAGAAGATTGCCAAGAATCAGTTTGACTTCAACGACTTCCTCAGCCAGATTGCCCAGATCAAGAAGATGGGTAATCTGAAAGAACTTGCATCCATGATCCCGGGCGTAGGCAAAGCTATCAAAGATATCGATATCGACGACAATGCTTTCAAAAGTATCGAAGCAATCATCTATTCCATGACTCCGGCAGAACGTTCCAATCCGGAAATATTGAATGGCTCACGCCGTACACGTATCGCTAAAGGTAGCGGAACAACTATTCAGGAAGTAAACCGTTTGCTGAAACAATTCGACCAAACTCGCAAAATGATGAAGATGGTAACCAGCAGCAAAATGGGCAAGATGATGCCGAAAATGAAAAAATAAAAAGAATTTTATTCTGTTTCAGATAGAAGGAGGTGTGTCAAAAGTCAAAAGTAACTAAACTCCCCTCCTTCCCGAAGCTACCCTTTATACACAAGTCTTAGCTGATTAACTCATACAGTTCAAACTGTGTATTAAATCTATCCAGTCCATTCTTAAAGGTTATATATCCTGGAATGGACTGGCTCTTGTATGCACTCCATGCTCCTAACCTTGCAATAATCCATGCTGCCCATGCCATTGATTCTTTTTTATATGGATTTTGCTGTATTTTGGTATTTCCCTCACTCTTTTTTCCTACTATATGTAATAATGCTATTTCTTTGCTTGTAAAGTAGATTTCTGAAGAGAGTTTTTCATCTTCTTTATCAAAAGAAAGTTTGAGTATTACCATCACCTGCAGGGCTGCCTGCAAGGAAATTAAGATTAGTTTTTGTAATGCCGAAACTGTTTCCAACTGTGCGTCCTCAATCATGAATCCCTTTCTTTTTTGAGCACTCTGAACAACTCTTCAATCAGCCATCTACAACGATACCAACCGATACATTCAATTGCTTGTTCTACAGTCTCCACCACATGTGTAGTTAGCAGTCTCCATTCAATAGGGCTCTCATTTACCGGTGTACTGGAAGATTTTTCTTTAACATGTATGCAATAAAGACTAACAGGGGGACTGCCCTTTGCCGGACCGTTAACAGGAGCGCACAAGGTGACTCTTTCAAAGCGAAGTTCCATGCACGCTACCCGTTTCTTACGTCCGCTTCCCGGGAGCACTTCAAAGCTATACTCTGCCCGTAGAACAGCCTGCTCCATTAATGTATTCAGATGGACAGAACAGTCTGGATCATCCAACCGGCAATTCCTTTCATGAACAGAACGTATCAGCAAGTGAACATTATCAGTAGGGATACGGCTGAAAAGCTCGAAAATGTCCGCTTCACGGTCACCGATGATCGTTTTAACTGCATCCCGGGGCATTTGCTCACTGGCAGCAGCCATTCCACTTTCTATCCAACGATATGACTCTTTTTTCTTCTATAGGCTGATATCTGTAATTACGTTCTTCACGACTTAAAGCAGCCGGTGAGCGATTCCACTGCTTAACCGAAGAAAAGCCTATAGGAATATATGACTGGAGGCATCCACTACCAAGACAGGATGCAAAAAAGTACCACATTGCTTTTGACCGACAATGCCGGGACTGGCTGTTTTTTTCTTCATTCGCTCAACATGAGCCTCATAGTTTATCTCCGAGGTATCTTGAATACACAGTAAATGCTTACGACCGGAAGCATTCTTACAGCAAGTGTGTATCAGACCTGATAAGATAGCATCAGAGCTGACTGAGGAATTGTTCAAAAAATCTATAAGCACCCATCTTTTTTCTTTATGTTCCTTACTAAATTGATTCACTATAGCACTTTGATGGACAACCATCTGAGAGCAAATTAAGTTTAAACGCCGCAAAAGCCGAGGATCACGAATTTGATCTGTCTCTAATAACATCAAGCAAAGATAAAAAAAAATAATATATACTTGTGTATAAAGGGTAGCTTCAGGAAGGAGGGGTGGCTGAAAGCCGGGGTGGTAGGTATTTTTCATAGCTGAATATCAACAGCTTACGTATTTACCTACCACCTCCCCCTACGGGTACTCCTCCTTCCTGAAGGAGGAGAGTTTAGTTACTTTTGACTTTTGACACATTTACATTTGCAGTATTAAATATCGCAACAAAATATAAGTGTATATTTGAAAAGTAGAGTTGCAGTGAACTAACTTTGACACTAGTCTTAAATGACTATAGGCTGAATCAGACTGCAACTCTCTTAATAGGAGAACCTAGCCAGTTAGAATTGTAGGCTCACGACCTAATAAATGTATTAGCTGTTTCTCCTTCATGTTTAATACTGTAAATACAAAGTTATGAATTATTCTCATTTTGTAGGTCTTGATGTAGGAAAAAAAAACTTTCGATGCATCATTAATGTCCGCAGACGAAAAAAAAAAGAGTTGTCTCACAAGTCTTTTGATAACACTCCAACTGGGATCCAATCTTTATTGGATTGGATAGCTGGTTATCATCTCTCTTTATCCAAACTCTTGTTCTGTGCTGAAAACATGGGAAGTTATGTCACAGAGTTATCTGTTTCCAGTGTCTCCATGGGATTTTCCCTGGCTTTGGTTTGCCCGTTGACCATCAAGAAGTCCATAGGCTTGCAACGAGGCAAAAATGACCGCATTGATGCCAAAAGAATAGCGAACTATGCGGTATTACACTATCGAAAACTGGAGTTATACAAATTGCCTGACAAAGACTTGGTGAGACTGCGGGGATGGATTATTATACGTGACAATTTGGTTAAGCAAAAAGTATCAAGCATAAAGTTATTGGAAACATTCTCCTGGATGGCTAAGTTGGCTGATGTGACAGAATCCATTTCTTTTTGGAAGAGCAGCTCAAGTCGATAAAAAGAAAGAATCCTGGAGGTGGAAGAGGGATATGGAGCAACTAATAGCCGCCAGTACATCGCTTTACACAAACTACTTGCTATTAAGAAGTATAAAAGGAATAGGAATTATCAATGCCATTGTATTACTGTGTGTTACTGACAATTTTCAAACATTTGACAACCCGAGGAAATTTGCCTGCTATTGTGGGGTCGCCCCATTTGAACATACTTCAGGTATTTCCATACGGGGAAAAAAACGCAGACTTCTTCATTGGCTAACAAAGAAGTAAAAAGTATACCTTACCCGGGCAGCTATTACTGCCATCTCTTGGGATCCGCAGATGAAAGCATACTATAAAAAAGGAAAATAGCAGAGGGGAAACATAAAGCATCTGTAATCAATGCTGTAAGAGCCAAAATCATAGCAAAGGTCTTTTGCTGTGATACGAAGGCAGACTCCATTTGTAACATTAGCCGTATAATAAAAAAAGGTCCTTAACTTCGAAAATATCTTAGGTTTAGGAAGTAGCTATACACTTCTGAAGAGGTAGGTATGTCTATATACAAACTTACCCAAGGATACGTTAATGTTCGTAAACTTGGGTAAGATTTTTATAGATATTGTTTGGAGAGGACTTAGAATTCACCTTCTTTATTTTTGGTATTACAGATTTCACTTTCCTATATCAATCAGCTTTTTATCAGACAGCTTCAATTTTATAAATCTCCACTTTCCACTACCTCTTGTATCGACTACTCCCGCTATGGTAAGTCAATATAAAACACTGCGTTTTACAAGACATAAGGCTATGCTTTTAGGGAGTGAAAAGCATAGCTTTATACCTTGTAAAGCGCAGCTTTAGCTTCCTACCCCCTCTCCTTTCGCCAACAACCACACTGAAAGATTATCCTAAAACCATATTAATATCACTATTTACTTGTAATGATTACAATTTTATAAAGATTTTATATGAATATTCATTTTATTTCTTTACTTTGCAAAAGATAACAAAACAGAAGCACGAATATGTACTATGTATATGTAGCAGGTTACATTTTATTAGCAGCAGCCATGCAGCTGTTCACAGGAAACTTTCCTGTTTCTTTTTCTCGCCTTTCCGCTGAATATCATCTTTGCAGCGATCTGGCTTTTTTCCTGTTATGGATACTATATAAAGAATATAATAATCTAAGAACCACCCGTTTTCTCGGTTCATCCAAAGCCAGCGTTTTATCTATCAGTCTGTTTATCGGTGGTTGCCTGATCATAGGACTTTTCCCCCAGCTATCTGAACCGGAAGCAAAAATGCGCAATGGAATATCAGCCTCATTGGGATGTTACAATTTCATGACTTCATGGATATTCATTTCTATACTCTTATTATTATTAAGCAATCTGGCAATGATCACCATCCACGCCTGTCGGCATCGCAAACAAGCACGCTGGCGCTTTATTCTGAACCATACAGGTTTATGGCTGGCTCTGTTTGCCGGATTTCTGGGTAGCAGTGACACGCAGACACTACGCGTACCTTTATATAAAGGTGAACCAACGCATGAGGCATTCGACATGAATGGCACATCTTACTATTTAGATTATGATATGGAACTCAATTCGTTCGCTGTAGAATATTACCCGAACGGACGTCCTTCCCGCTTTTCCGCCAATGTACGTTTGGGGAATGAGAACGTTCTGCTGGAAGTAAACCATCCCTATTCCTACCGACTGGGGGAAGACGTCTACCTCACCGGATACGACGTAACAAAAGGCAACGAAAGCAATTACTGCATTCTACAGGTCGTAAAACAGCCCTGGAAATATGTGATGGTAGCGGGTATTCTGATGATGCTTGCAGGAGCAGTTCTTTTATTTATAAACGGAGCTAAAGCGTATGATAAACTGGGATAACTTCTATGTATTTGCAGCAGTATCCATCTGCTTATGGTTGGCAGGAGCTGTATTTGCCCTTCGTTCATCATCGAAGAGTAAGGTGGCAATCGTTTTTACTTCCGGCGGCATTATTATATTGGGAATATTTATTGCCGGATTATGGATATTCCTCCAGCGCCCTCCATTACGCACTATGGGAGAAACCCGATTGTGGTATTCATTCTTTATGGGAATAGCAGGATTGCTAACCTATATCAGATGGAAGTATCGCTGGATTCTCTCTTTCTCGACGTTACTTTCTACAGTTTTTGTGATCATTAATTTGATGAAGCCCGAGATACACGATCAGTCATTGATGCCGGCGCTGCAAAGTGTATGGTTCATCCCGCATGTAACCGTATATATGTTCTCTTATTCCGTTCTGGGATGTGCTTTCATCATCGCCCTGACCGGACTGTTCCGTCATAAAGAAGAATACCTGCATACAGCAGACAATCTGGTCTACGCAGGCGTCGCTTTTTCTTTCCATCGGTATGCTGCTAGGTTCTCTCTGGGCAAAGGAGGCTTGGGGAAACTACTGGAGCTGGGACCCCCAAAGAAACTTGGGCAGCCATCACTGGATGGGATATTTGCTCTACATCCACCTCCGCCTGTTCCAGAAGAACCGGACGGAAAACACTCTATGCCCTGCTCATAGTCTCCTTCCTTGCTTTACAAATGTGCTGGTATGGAGTCAATTACCTGCCGGCGGCCCAACAAAGCGTACATTTATATAATCGTAATAACTAACCTCAAAAAACAAATGTGAAATGAAGAGAAGTACAAAACTAATCGTAGCATTATTGGTAGTCGTGGCGGCATTGGTAGTCATTTACCGACTGATGCATCGGGTGCCTTCTGCCGATTTGGAAGCAAACGTGCAGATGCAACAGATTATTACGGATGCAGGATGCCTGAGATGCCATACCTCGACGCCGGAACTACCGTTCTATGCAAATATGCTGTAGCCGGAAAAATTGTAATGGAAGACGTGAGCAAAGCCTATCGCGCTTTCGACATGACTCAGATGGAGAAAGACATGAAGGAAGGACGCCCTCTCAATCCGGTTGATCTGGCTAAAGTAGAAAAAGTAATCCTCGACGGAAAGATGCCGCAAAGGCAAAGTATTACCTTGTACATTGGGGAGCTTCTTTCAATGATGCAAAGAAAGAGGCAGCACTGAGCTGGGTAAAACATCACCGCATGGGACTGTATACCGATGTGGCAGTAGCACCTGATTTCATTAACGAACCGATTCGTCCTATTGCCGACTCGATCTCAGTCGATGTACGCAAAGTGGTCTTAGGAAATCTGTTGTATCACGACACCCGCTTATCGGCAGACAACACCGTTTCATGTGCCAGCTGTCATGGTCTGGATACCGGTGGCGTTGACAACAAGCAGTATTCTGAAGGAGTAGGCGGTCAGTTGGGCGGCGTCAATGCCCCGACCGTATACAATGCTGCCTATAACTTTGTTCAATTCTGGGACGGACGTGCCGGAACTCTGGCAGAACAAGCTGCCGGCCCTCCATTGAATCCGGTAGAAATGGCTTGCGAGTCATTCGATCAGATCATCAGCAAACTGGCAGAAGACAAGAATTTCGTAGTGGCATTCAACGAAGTATATCCCGACGGATTGAACGAAAAGAATATCACAAATGCTATTCAGGAGTTCGAAAAGACATTGCTGACTCCTAATTCACGTTTTCGACTGTTATCTGAAAGGACAGAAAGACGCTATCACCGCAGATGAAATCGCCGGATACGACCTTTTCAAGAAATATGACTGTGCGACTTGTCATGTAGGAGAAATCCTCGGCGGACAATCTTATGAGCTGATCGGTGTACAGCATGATTATTTCGCAGACCGTCAGGCAGAAATGACTGAAGAAGACAACGGACGATTCAAGCAGACAAAAGCAGAGCGTGACCGTCACCGCTTCAAAGTGCCGGGATTGAGAAATATTGAACTGACCGCTCCTTATTTCCACGACGGCAGCATGGCTACTATGGATGATGCGGTTCGCGCCATGGCCAAATATCAGTTAGGCATCGACCTGCCACAACCGGAAGTAGATAAGATTGTCGCCTTCCTCCGTACATTGACCGGAGAGTATAAAGGCAAATTGCTGACAAATAAGAACATGATCTGACAAGACCAAACAGAGGCTCCATTTCACCCGAACAGAGCCTCTGATTGATGTAAACAGAGCCTCCGTTTCACCTAAACAGAGGCTCTGTTTTTCTTACCTGAAAATCAGAGCTTTCCCTTGTTCTTTTTTGCCTTCTTTCCTACTCGCATTCCAATATGTTCCGCTGTCCCCTCTCCACAAAAAGTCCATTCCTTTTGGAGAGTTCAGTTATTTATTTTACTTTTTGTCCATCACCAATAAATACTCTGAAAATATGACTCTGATAGACGGAAAAGCCATTTCCGAACAAGTGAAACAAGAAATTGCCGCTGAAGTAGCCGAAATTGTTGCTCGCGGTGGCAAACGCCCGCATCTGGCAGCAATCCTTGTAGGACATGATGGTGGCAGCGAAACGTATGTAGCCGCCAAAGTAAAAGCCTGCGAAGTATGTGGATTCAAATCCTCCCTCATCCGTTACGAAAGTGACGTGACCGAAGAAGAACTACTCGCCAAAGTATGCGAACTAAACAATGACGACGATGTAGACGGATTTATCGTACAGCTCCCGTTACCGAAACATATCTCCGAACAGAAAGTTATCGAAACGATCGACTATCGTAAAGATGTAGACGGATTCCACCCTATCAATGTGGGGCGTATGTCTATCGGACTTCCCTGCTATGTATCTGCCACCCCGAACGGTATTCTCGAACTGCTGAAACGCTATGAGATAGAGACGTCGGGAAAGAAATGTGTTGTACTCGGCCGCAGCAACATTGTCGGCAAACCGATGGCTTCACTGATGATGCAGAAAGCGTATCCGGGAGATGCAACCGTCACTGTATGCCACAGCCGCAGCAAAGACTTGGTAAAAAGAATGTCAGGAAGCTGATATTATTATCGCTGCTTTGGGACAACCCAACTTCGTGAAAGAAGAAATGGTAAAAAGAAGGTGCAGTAGTAATCGACGTAGGTACTACCCGTGTTCCGGACGCCAGCAAAAATCCGGCTTCAAGCTGACAGGCGATGTGAAGTTTGATGAGGTAGCGCCTAAGTGCTCATTCATCACTCCCGTACCGGGCGGCGTGGGTCCGATGACGATTGTATCATTAATGAAAAATACACTTTTAGCCGGTAAAAAGCTATTTACAAGTAGAATATTGAAGGACAGTGAAATGTGTTTCACTGTCCTTTTCTTCCCTTAATCTGACAGTTATGAAAACAATTACGACTCTCCCTCTCTTATTATGTCCGTTTCCTGCCTAAGTAACAATCATTCTCGAAAAGACATTATAATCCTCTTGAACGTATGAAAGAACTATTAGTATCCCTTCTTCTGGTTACACAATTCTCTTGTATCAGCAAAGCGCAAGAAAATGATACTACCACACAGATACTGACAACTGACAGCCTGCAAACAGACACCCTTTCGCTTCTTTTTTGCAGGGGACCTTATGCAGCATCAAGGACAAATTAACGCTGCACGTACTGCGACAGGAGGCTACGATTATTCCAGCTATTTTGAATATGTCAAAGACGAAATTCAAAGTGCTGACTTTGCCATAGCTAATCTGGAAGTTACTCTCGGAGGAAAACCGTACAAAGGCTATCCCGCTTTCAGCGCTCCCGATGAATATCTGACCGCTATCCATAATGCCGGATTCAATGTACTGATAACCGCCAATAACCATAGTCTCGACCGTGGCAGAAAAGGCTTGGAACGCACTATACAATTAATAGACTCCTTAAAAATTCCACACGCCGGAACGTACCTCAACGCTGAAGAGCGTGAAAATAAATACCCTCTTTTATTAGAAAAAAAAGGCTTCCGCATTGCCATACTCAACTATACATACGGAACAAACGGAATCCCTGTCACTCCGCCCAACATCGTCAATTATACTGATACGACCATTATATCCAAAGATATCGAAGCAAGTAAAACAATGAATCCCGATGCAATTATTGCTTGTATGCATTGGGGGATCGAATACCAGTCACTCCCTGACAAAGAACAGAAGTTTCTGACCGATTGGCTGCTTCAAAAAGGAGTAAATCACATAATCGGTTGTCATCCTCATGTTGTGCAGCCTATCGAAGTTCGCGAAGACAGTCTGACAAACGGGAAGCATCTGGTAGTATATTCACTGGGGAATTATATTTCCAATATGTCCGCCCGTCGCACGGATGGCGGCCTGATGGTAAAAATGGAATTAGTAAAAGATAGTACCACCCGACTCAACCATTGCGAATATAGCCTGGTATGGACAGCCCGTCCCGCTCAATCAGGAAAAAAATCATCAATTACTACCAATTAATTTCCCCACTGACTCCATTTCCGTAAATGCACGTAACTCTCTGAGAATCTTTGCAAATGATGCGCGATCCCTCTTCAGCAAGCATAATCGGGGAATAAAAGAATATCTTTTTTATAAAAAAAAGTAGCAGAATCTTTTGGAGATTTAAAGATAATATCTATCTTTGCACCGCGTTAGAGAAACGCAGACATGGTGGATGTAGTTCAGTTGGTTAGAGCGTCAGATTGTGGTTCTGAATGTCGCCGGTTCGAGTCCGGTCTTCCACCCCCAAAAAATTTTAAAAGACAAGTCCTGTAAAGCGAAAGATTTACAGGACTTATTTTTTATTAATACAATCGCTTTATGGAAAACAACAAAAAACTGACTCGTTCCAGAAAGGAACGAATGATAGCCGGAGTATGCGGAGGTTTAGCCGAATACTTCGGATGGGACCCTACTTTAGTAAGAATAGTCTATGCACTAGCCACCATCTTCACTGCTTTTGCAGGAATTATTATTTATCTTATTCTATGGATCATTATGCCGGAAGAAAGGTATAGCGACGGATACGGTGACAGAATGAATCAACGTTTGCATTAGTATTGCTTTCATAGCCATCCGGAGCATTTACTTTAAAGATCCGGATGGAAATCTTATAGAAATCAGTACATTAATATAATTCGAGTCCGAACTCATCTTTCAGTTGCATCAGCGCCTGATTCTTCTGTGCCATCATCTGGAACTTCTCGACACGACCAACCGCCCGAACAGTTTCTGCAGGTTCACTTACCCGCACTGTCATCGCCACTTTGCTGTTCTTCAATCTTCCACGAAGATAAGTCTGTAATTCCGGAATCAAAGCTGTAAAATCTTTAGCAGCAATCTCATTATCGACCACTACTTCAAAAGTAGTCGAATTATTCAACAATACCGGACGTATCACTTGCATACGCTTTGCAATGGCCACCTGTTCTTTGGGTAACTGTCCCGCATATTCCTGCCAGTAATAATTCAAATCTCTGTCATTGAAAATAAAGTCTTCTTCCGGCTGTGTTTGCACCTGAGCAACATTGGTTTTGGCTGTATTCTGAGCAGCCTGATCACGTTGCGGATTTTTGATAGATACTCCCAAACTAGACATCTTCATCACAGGAATCTTCCGTTCCTCTTTGGAAATCGAAGAGATTCCAACACTCTGTGACGGCGCGGAAGCAGTATTTGCCGGAGCAGCAGCCCCCGAAGCAACAGATACCTGCGGTTGACGCACAGCAGTATTAGCGGCAGACGGCGCAATAGCCGGAGACGGAGCAGTATGAACAGTAGTCTGTTGAGCAGACGGTGCAGAAGCGACCTGCGGCTGCTGAGCTGCGGCAGGTTGGGTGAATACGGGTTTTATGGTCTGCTTAGGGCCACGCCCACCACTTACGTCATCCCCCTCGGTGGTAAGCTGGGCAACCTGTATCAAGGTCAGTTCCACCAGTAAGCGCTTGTTCTTGCTGGCACGGTAATTCAAATCACAATCATTGCAAAGCTTCATCGCACGGTAAAGAAACTGCAACGGGCATTTCTGCGCCTGTTCCTGATAACGCTGACGTATGCTCGCCCCTACTTCCAGTAATGGCAAGGTAGCTGCATCCTTACTGACCAGCAAATCCCGGCAATGAGAAGATAATCCGGTGATGAAGTGACTACCGTCAAATCCCTTATTCAGTACATCATTGAAAAGCAACAAGGCATCACTTACCCTGTTTTCTAGAAAACAATCCGTCAGACGGAAATAATATTCGTAATCGAGAACGTTCAAGTTCTCAATAACACTCTTATAAGTAATATTCCCTCCCGTAAAACTCACTACCTGATCGAAGATAGACAATGCGTCACGCATACCTCCATCCGCTTTCATTGCAATGACATTCAGCGCTTCGGGTTCTGCCGTAATATTTTCTTTTGCAGCAACGTACGACAAATGATTCACCGTATCTTCGACACTGATCCGGTTAAAATCATAAATCTGGCAACGGGAAAGGATAGTCGGAAGAATCTTATGCTTCTCCGTCGTAGCCAGAATAAAGATAGCGTGGCGGGGAGGTTCTTCCAATGTTTTCAGGAATGCGTTGAAAGCGGAAGCCGAGAGCATATGCACCTCATCGATAATATATACCTTATATTTACCGATCTGTGGCGGGATGCGCACCTGTTCCACCAATTGACGGATATCATCCACCGAATTGTTGGAAGCGGCATCAAGTTCATGGATATTATACGACCGCTGTTCGTTGAAAGCCACACACGATTCGCATTCGTTACAGGCTTCACCATCGGCAGTAGGCGTCATACAGTTGATGGTTTTGGCGAAGATACGTGCACAAGTAGTCTTTCCCACCCCGCGCGGTCCGCAAAACAAATAAGCATGAGCCAATTTCTGGGTAGCGATTGCATTCTTTAATGTAGTAGTCAGCGCTCGTTGTCCCACCACCGATTCGAATGTGGACGGACGGTACTTACGAGCTGATACAATATAGTTCTCCATATCCGGGATTCTCTCTGTTTTTTTTTTGATTTTTCGCTTTCAGTGCAAATGTACACAAAAAAGTGATAAGTAATAAAGGATAGAGAAAGAAGTTTTGAACCTAAAGCGGTAAGTTTTTAAGTTATTAGTTTTATCTTTGCGGATATAAAAAAGAGAAGTTATGGATAAACTGATCACTATCTGGAGTTTCATATGCCGACGTAAGTATCTTATCACCGTCGTTGCATTTGCTGTTATCATTGGTTTTCTGGACGAGAACAGCCTGTTCCGCCGTCTGGGATACGAACGCGAAATCAGCCAGCTGAAAGAAGAGATAGAAAAATACCGGGCGGACTACGAAGAGAACACCAAACGTCTCAACGAGTTGAACAGCAATCCGGATGCTATCGAACAGGTGGCACGTGAAAAGTATCTGATGAAGAAGCCCAACGAAGATATTTACGTTTTTGAAGATAATAAATGAAACAATTAGTACCCGCACTTTTCGCCGTAGGCGCAATCATGGCTCTCACAGGGGCTGCTGCTGTATATATCACCGGATGGAACTATGCTCCTTATATTTATACCATCGGAGCCGGATTCATTGCTCTGGCACAAGTAAACACACCGGTTAAAGGAAAAAGCAAAATTTTAAAACGTCTGCGCATCCAGCAGATATTCGGAGCACTTCCGCTAATACTGACGGGGAGCTTTCATGTTTACCACCCGTGGAAATGAATGGATTGCCTGTCTGACTATCGCTGCCGTACTTGAACTTTACACCGCTTTCCGCATTCCACAGGAAGAAGCAAAAGAAGAGAAATAAAAAAAACCTGTTCAAAGCTTCTCAGTCTTGAAGCAGGCATCAATTTATTAAAATCATGAATGCCCTTAGGAAACCCAAGGGCCTAAAAAAAGACGTTTTTTATTTCTTAGCAGATGAATATCTGGCATTCAATCCATCTACAATTTCTTTTGTGATATTATATGCACTATCAGCATAAAGCAGATTATCGAAACCTGTGTTGCTGAAGATCAGGCTATATCCACGAGTCTTATTATATTCTTTCAGGAAAGCGTTGATAGAATCACGGAAAAGCAAACTGTTAGCATTATTGTCTTCCATCAGACCATTTTGAAGTTTGTTGCTCAATTCCTGCAAATCCTGTTCCATTTTAGCCAAACGATTGTATTCCTGCTGAGCTCTTTCCGGTGACAGGAAAGCATTGCTTTCATATTTCTTTTGGAATTCCTGTTTTTCTTTGTTCAAAGCTGTCATCTTCTGATTCAGCGTCATGCGAACATTTTCGCTCTTCTTTACCATAGCCTCATTCAAGTCAATACAGAAATTGTATTTAGCCAACAAGGTATCTATTTCAACATAAGCTATTTTCATTCCAGACAATTCTGCATTAGCCGAAGCCGGAGTAGTTGCAACTTGATTATCAGCTTTGCCGGCGCATTGTGAGAATAAAACGATAAACGCAAGTGCAGCTAAACCGTTCATGAGGTAGTTTATTCTATTCATAACTCTAAAATATTGTTTTTAATTAATTAGTTCATACTATCGTTCAAGGCTTTTTCCAACTCATCAATAGAAAAACGTGATTTCTTTTGTGCTTCACGATCCTGCGACTGCGCACAACCGATTCCTTTCTTTACGCAACTCTTTATTACCGCTCACATGACCATTAGGGAACTTCCCCCCTTCGTAAAGAATACTTTCACCCCTAATAATAGCAGGGAAATAGCAACTATTAACAAAGTTATCAGTATAGTCTCAACCATTTCTATTAATTTTGTGAGTGCAAAGATAGGCTTTAATGAGAAATGAGTTCAGATAAGTCAAGCAAATTAACCATATTTAGCAATAAGAGGAACCAAAATGAACCTCCTATTCCTATTATAAAAAGAAAAAAGCATGGAAAAAAAAAGACCTTAAGCCGGCTGGCGTATTCAAGTATTTTGAAGAAATCTGCCAAGTACCGCGCCCTTCGAAGAAGGAAGAGAAAATAATTGCCTACCTAAAGGCATTCGAGTAAAACATAACCTGGAGACCAATGTAGATGAAGCAGGAAACGTACTGATCAAAAAGCCCGCCACTCCGGGCAAAGAAAACCTTCAGACTGTCATATTGCAATCGCACATCGACATGGTGTGCGCGAAAAGAACAATGATGTACAGCATGACTTCCTTACCGACCCTATCGAAACAGAAATAGACGGAGAATGGCTGAAAGCCAAAGGAACTACCCTCGGAGCTGATAACGGTATCGGTGTAGCTACCGAACTGGCTATCCTGGCGGATGACAACATCGAGCACGGCCCGCTGGAATGCCTGTTTACCGTAGATGAAGAAACCGGTCTGACCGGAGCTTTCGAGCTGAAAGAAGGTTTCATGAGCGGTGATATTCTGCTGAACCTCGACTCCGAAGATGAAGGAGAAATCTTTATCGGATGTGCCGGAGGTATCGACTCCGTTGCAGAGTTTAGTTATAAAGAAGTAGAAGTCCCCGCAGGATACTTTTTCTTTAAAGTAGAAGTTAAAGGACTGAAAGGCGGTCACTCCGGTGGTGATATTCACTTGGGACGAGGCAATGCAAACAAGATACTGAACCGATTCCTGTCCCGAATGGCTAACCGACAGGACCTGTATCTCTGCGAAATCAACGGAGGTAACCTGCGCAATGCCATCCCCCGCGAAGCATACGCCATCTGTGCAGTTCCCGAAGATGCCAAACATGACGTCCGCACGGAACTGAATATCTTCACCAGTGAAGTAGAAAACGAACTGGCCGTCACCGAACCGGACCTGAAACTGGTTCTTGAATCGGAAACTCCCCGCAAAATGGCTATCGACCAGGATACTACTACCCGCTTGCTGAAAGCATTGTATGCTGCTCCTCACGGTGTATATGCCATGAGTCAGGATATCCCCGGACTGGTAGAGACTTCAACCAACCTTGCTTCTGTCAAAATGAAACCGAATCATATTATCCGCATCGAAACCAGCCAACGCAGCTCTATCTTATCTGCACGCAATGACATGGCGAATACGGTGCGTGCCGTCTTCCAGCTGGCAGGCGCTGATGTGACCTTCGGTGAAGGTTATCCGGGATGGAAGCCGAATCCTCATTCGGCTATCCTCAAAGTGGCAGCAGAATCTTACAAACGACTTTTTGGAGTAGAGGCGAAAGTGAAAGCAATTCACGCAGGACTGGAATGCGGTCTGTTCCTCGACAAGTATCCGACTTTAGATATGATCTCTTTCGGACCTACTCTCACCGGAGTACACTCTCCCCGACGAACGGATGCACATCCCTTCCGTTGAGAAGTTCTGGAAGCACCTGTTGGATATTCTGGCACATGTTCCTGCCAAGAAATAACAGTCAGGTAAGACATCATAGAAAAGATGATGGTGATAGCAGAAAAAGATTTGCTATGACCGTCATCTTTATTATAATGCTTTCTTTTTCGTGCCCTCTTATATCATAGGGCAAACTTCTTTTGCAAAGCAAACTTCCCTTACCGAAAAAGAATCGTTCAGCAATAAACAATCTGTTTCCCAGAAGAAGTCTTCCGTCGAAGAACGAATTCCCTTTCGTGTCATGAGCTGGAATGTAGAAAACCTCTTTGACACTCACCACGATACACTAAAGAACGATAATGAATTTCTCCCCGACGCTATCCGTCACTGGAACTACACCAAGTACAAGAAGAAACTGGCTGATATGGCCCGTGTCATCACTGCCGTCGGTGAATGGAATCCACCCGCCCTTGTAGGTCTTTGTGAAGTAGAAAACGACAGTGTACTACGTGATCTCACACGACGTTCTCCTTTAAAGGAACTGAGTTACCGGTATGTTATGACAAGTTCTCCCGATCTGAGAGGGATTGATGTTGCTTTATTATATCAACGTGACCTATTCAAATTATTATCTTTTCGGTCTATCCCCATCCCCTCATTCAAGCATCATCGCCCCACAAGAGATTTACTGCACGTCAGCGGACTATTATTAACCGGAGATACACTTGATGTAATCGTCTGCCATCTGCCTTCCCGGTCCGGTGGAGCCAAGGAATCCGAACCTTACCGGCTACACGCTGCCCGAATACTACGCACAGAAGCCGACAGTCTGCTAAATATCCGCCTTCATCCACAACTGGTCATCATGGGAGATTTTAATGACTACCCAACCAATAAATCCATCAAAGAGATATTAGAAGCTACTGATCCCCAACAGTCAGTCACCTTCCCCAATCCCCGGAAACTCTACCATCTGCTTGCCCGAAAAGCAACATCCCGCCATTTTGGCTCCTATAAATACCACGGAAAATGGGGATTGCTCGACCATTTGATCGTATCCGGCAATTTACTCGATACTTCCTCTAAATTCTTCACCGGTGAAGACAAAGCAACTGTTGCCCGCCTCCCCTTTCTATTGACAGAAGACAAGAAATACGGTGATGATGAACCTTTCCGTACCTATAAAGGAATGAAATATCAGGGAGGAATCAGTGACCATCTTCCTGTTTACGCAGATTTTGAACTCATTTTATACTAGCCGAAATACAAGGAGGTTATAAATCCACTGTCAACCACTCCGCCGGACATAGCCGGAAAGAAAAAAAAGAGTTTTTTATGTTAATAAACGGGGTTCGATACAAAATTTACTTATTTTTGCAGGGTTTACAGCATTTACAAAAAATACCCCCAATGGAAACCTTTGACGAAAAACAACTTCTGAAGGCTATTAGCGAAGGAGATGAGAAAGCCTTTAAAACTTTCTTCCTATACTACTATCCCCGCATCAAAGAGTTTATCAACGGACTACTGCAATCGCAAGAAGAGGCCGAAGATTTATCGCAGGACATCTTTCTTACGTTATGGAACAACCGCTCATCCCTCCATACCATCAATAACCTTAAACCTTATCTTTTCCGCATTTCCAAAAATGCGGTGTATCGGCACATCGAACGCACACTACTGTTCAGGAACTATCAGCAGAAAGAAACCGAAAAGTATATCCCGCCACTGGAAAGCAACGAAACCGATGACAACATCCACCTCAAAGAACTCGAACTATTGGTGACAATGGTTGTAGAAAAAATGCCTCCGCAACGACAGAAAATATATAAGATGAGCCGGGAATCAGGAATGAACAACGAAGAAATAGCCCGCGAACTAAGCATCAACAAACGAACAGTAGAGAACCACCTTTCACAAGCACTTACCGACATCCGAAAAGCATTATTCATAACCTTTATTCTATTTTTCTAAAAAAAAGTAGAATAGAGGCTGTGCGTTATTAATCTGTTACGTATCTTATATATGTAACCACACCTAAAATGCGCTAATATGTCGAACGCTCATAAAATAATTAAAAACTTTACTTCCGATAAGTTCAGTCCGGAACTTAAAGAGAAGTTATGGAAATGGCTTGTCGACTCCAGTGAACAGGCGGAAAAAGATGAAGCATTGATGGAATTATGGGAAGATCAGAATTTCAAAGCCGATGCAAGTACTGAACGTTCCTATCAGAACTTCCGCAGGAAAATTGCGCCCCGACAGCGGAAGGCAACTGCAAGGTATACCTTGCGCAAATGGCTACAGGTGGCGGCTGTATTACTGGTTCCCCTGCTCTCTATGGTGGCATCCTACCTATATATACAATCGAATGAAGAGCATACAGAACTTGTCGAGTACTATGTGCCCAGAGGCGAACAAAAACAGGTTACCTTGCCCGACGGCACCACAGCATACCTCAACTCAGGAACTTTACTTTGGTATATCCGCAAAAAGTTCACCGGGGATATCCGTTCGGTATATCTGATAGGAGAAGCTAATTTTGACGTAAAGAAAGATAAGCAACATCCATTTATCGTCAAGACCAACCATCTGAAAGTAAAAAAGTATTGGGAACTAAATTCCACGTACACGCTTATGCAGAAGACGAGAAGACAACCACTACTTTGGAATCGGGTTCCGTAGTCGTTCAGAAAGCAAACAATGAAGATATCATCACCCCTTACACCGAACGAGCAACTGGAATATGACAACCCGTCCGGAGAATTTAATAAAAAAGATTATCGACGCCTCTGTCTACTCCGGCTGGACCAGAGGCGAGCTGAACTTTGCGGCAATGACTCTCAGCGATATTTTCATTACGATAGAGAGAATATACGACATACACATCATCGTCCCTCCGCATCTGGCTACCACCGATGTATATACCATCAAGTTCAAACAAAAAGCTCCTATCAAGGAGATCATGAATATCGTGACCAAAACCATAGGAAACATAGACTATAAAGTCGAAGACGAGAACATTCTCTTAATTTATTCACCCCTAAATAAGAAAGGAGGCCGATAGACAGAAAAAAGGGAGTCGATATTTCGCGGATACCAACTCCCCCAAATCAAAATTACTTCATTTAAATTAGTTGTGTACACTTAAATTAGTATTAATGATTAACTCACAAAAGTATGAAATTTTATAAATTGTCGGGCATAGGTTATCCCGTAAAAATTCATAAATTTTATATATTGTTATTCGCTTTATGTTTTTATAACATAGCCTATGGGCAAAATCAGCCAATAACGGTATCTATGAAAAACCAACCTCTATTAAAAGTATTCGAAATCATTGAAGATCAGACCGATTTTAGTATCGCTTATAATCAGACGAAACTGGACGTGAAACAAAAGGTCAGCGCCAATTTTGTCAGGGAAGCAGTCTCTTCCGTTCTGAACTCCGTACTCAAAGGAACAGGATTCACTTACAGGCAAGAAGGTAAGCATATTATTATCATTCCTGTCCCGGCAAAGGCAGAAGCAGCCCCCAACAACACTACTTCTACCCAGCAGTCCATAAAAATACGGGGAACCGTAACAGATGCGCAAAGGTGAACCTCTAATTGGAGCAAACGTTCTGGTCGACGGCAGCAAACAGGCGACCATTACCGACATGAACGGGGAATTCTCACTGGAAGTGCCTGCCAACAGCAAGTTACGGGTTACTTATATCGGTTACGTCACACAAGAAGTAACAGTCAAAAACAAGACACTTTTCAACATACAGCTACAGGAAGATACCCAGACTATGGATGAAGTGGTAGTCATCGGATTCGGTACACAGAAAAAAGTGAATATGACCGGCGCTGTAGCCTCTGTAAATATCAAAGAGTCGTTGGGCGACCGCCCGATTACCAACGTTTCGGCTGCCCTACAAGGAGTCGTGCCGGGACTAAAAATTGAATCGACAACGGGAACTCCGGGAGACGACATGACGTACAATATCCGTGGAACAACCTCCATCAATGGTGGTGAGCCTCTCGTATTGGTCAACAACGTACCGATGGATATCAACATGATTGATCCGCAGGATATTGAATCTGTCTCTATTTTGAAGGATGCCGCTTCCGCAGCTATCTACGGTGCCCGCGCAGCTTTCGGTGTGATTCTGATTACTACGAAGCAGGGTAAAAAGGACATGGCTCCCAGATTCAATTACAACAACAACTTCTCTTTCTCGAAAGCATCGGAGCTTCCGCAGAAAGCAAGTCCGTTGGAATCGGTACTGGCGTACAAGGAAATGGGATGGGCAAACGATACCTATGTAGACGGGAAAAACATCACCCAATGGGAAGGTTACATACGAGACTATCAGGCGAATCCTTCCAATTATCCGAACGGATATATTTTCGACGATCAGGGCAACCTGTTCCTGATGCGGGAGAATGATATGTTTGCCGATATGATGGATAACTTCGGATTCATGCAGAACCACAGCTTCTCCGTATCGGGAGGCAGCCAGCGTACCAGCTACCGACTAAGCCTGGGATATACCGGTGAGGACGGCATTCTGGTAACGGACAAAGACAAATTTGACCGTATCAATATGTCCAGCTTCCTGAGTGTCGACGTAAACAAGTGGCTGACCACCCAACTGGATATCAGATACGCAAACTCTACCCAGAACAAAGTGGAACAAGGCGGACGAAACGGTGTCTGGGGAAGTGCCATGTACCTTCCGTCCTACCACAACATCCTGCCATACGAACAAGACGGCATCGAATATCCTGCCGAAACGTCCGCTACTTTCGTACGCTACGGAGAACCGAGGGTGATCAAGAAGACCAATCTGCGTACTTTAGGACGTGTCATCATCTCTCCGCTGAAAGGACTGAAAATAACAGGTGAATATACTTACAACCGGATCACCGAGTACAACCGGATGTACGTTAACAAATACAAGTATATAGGATTCAACTTTACAGGGCTGCTCAACAATGTAGAGAACTCACGTTATGCCCTGACGCAAGGTTTCACCAATTACAACGCTATTAACGCATTCGCCAATTACGACTTTTCAATAGGTAAACATGATATCTCTATTATGGGTGGTTACAATCAGGAAGAGAGCCATAAGGAATCGCAATGGTCGCAGCGCACGGACGTATTACTGGAAAATCTGCCGTCGCTCTCCGGTTCTACCGGAACGGCATCCGTCACCGACAGTTTCGATGAATATGCTATCAGAGGTTTGTTCTACCGTGTCAATTACACTTACGACGGTAAATACATGTTCGAAGCCAACGGACGCTACGACGGTACATCCCGTTTCCCGAAAGACAGCCGTTTCGGTTTCTTCCCTTCTTTCTCCGCCGGATGGCGCATTTCGGAAGAAGCATTCATGAAGAATACCAAAAGCTTCCTGTCAAACTTGAAACTACGTGCCTCATGGGGCTCTATCGGCAACCAGATCATACTGAAGCCGGACAACACTCCGGAAAACTATCCCTACATCCCTTCCATGTCACCTTACTTGACGGAATGGCTGGTGGACGGACAAAAGACGACTACACTGAATGCACCGGCAATGGTCAGCAGCAGTTTCTCGTGGGAAAAGGTATATACACTGGACTTCGGAGTCGATTTCGGATTCTTCGACAATCGCTTTAACGGTACTTTCGACTGGTATCGCCGCGACACCAAAGGGATGCTGGCACCCGGTATGGACCTACCGTGGGTAGTGGGAGCCACCGCCGCCAAACAGAACGCCGCTGACCTGAAAACGTACGGCTGGGAACTGGAACTGAACTGGAGAGACCGCATCAACAAGGACTGGAGCTACCGGATCGGATTCAACCTGTACGACTCACAAAGTGAAATCACGAAATACAATAATGAGACCAACCTGCTAGGCGACAAGATTTACCGCAAGGGTATGAAAATGGGAGAAATCTGGGGATATGTCACCGACCGCTTCTACACGGAAGACGACTTCAACGCAGACGGTACACTAAAACCGGGAATCCCCATTCCGAAAGGAGCAGGAAAAGTTTTTCCGGGAGACGTGCTGTATAAGAACTTCGATGACGATACCGAAACCATCTGGAGCGGCGAAGGAACCGCCGACAATCCCGGCGACCAGCGTATCATCGGTAACTCTACCCCACGTTTCCACTACGGCATCACCGCAGGAATCAGCTGGAAAGGACTCGACCTCTCTATCTTCCTCCGAGGCGTAGGCAAACGGGATTATTGGCGCACCGACCAGATCGCATGGCCTACCGGAGGCTGGGGAAGCCTGTTCAAAGAAACTCTCGACTTCTGGACTCCGACTAACACCAATGCCTATTATCCGCGTGTGTATTCCAACGACGGGGTAAACACAAGCTACAACCACTGGAAACAGTCGAAGTATCTCGCCAACGCCTCTTACCTGAAACTGCAAAACATCACGCTTTCCTATACCTTGCCCAAAGTATGGTCCCAGCGTCTCTACTTCGACGATGTGAAAGTATTCTTCAGCGGAGAGAACCTCTACACGTGGGATCACCTGCCGGAAGGACTGGAAACCGATATGCTGTCAAAAGGTGCCTGGGAATATCCGTTCATGAGAAAATTCTCTTTCGGTATCAATGTTACATTCTAATAACCAATGTATTATGAGAAAATATTTAATCTTTATATGTACAGTTTTGTTAGCAAGCTGTCTCAATAACGATTTCCTGGAAAGGTATCCTTTGGGAGACCCGACTGCCGAAACGGCTTTTGAAACATACGACAATTTCAAGGCATACGCATGGGGACTGTATGAAACCCTGCCTTCATTGGGCTATGGCTCGGAAAATTCTACGGACGACATCTCGTACAACCAGACAAGAGGAACCAGCGAAAGCAACTGGATCAGAAAACTGGTGACCATCCCCGACAAGAAAGACAATACTTCCTGGAACTATTACAGCTATATCCGAAGGGTCAACCTGATGCTCGACCGCATTGACGGTTCGAAAATGACGGATGTAGAAAAGGCGAACTGGCGTTCCGTCGGTTACTTTTTCCGTAGTTACCGCTACCTGTCTCTCCTGTCGGCTTACGGTGGCGTACCCTGGATTGATCATGTGCTGAGCGACGACGAAACAGAACTGATCAAAGGCCCTCGTGCCTCCAGAGATGAAATAGCCGGTCACATTCTGGAAGACCTGCAATTTGCCGAAAAGAATATCAACGTGAACGGAGAAGGCAGAAACACCATCAACAAGGCTTGTGTACAGGCTTTACTCTCCCGTTTCTGCCTTTTCGAAGGTACCTGGCGTAAATATCACGGACTCAACAACGCCGAAACTTATCTGCGGGAATGCAAAACGGGTATCCGCCGAACTGATGCAGACTTATCCGAACGTGGCGGACTGCTACGACGATCTGTTCTGTTCACTGGAACTGAAAGATGTTACCGGCGTCATTCTGTACAGAGAATATTCGGATGCTGTCGGTGTAGTGCACGCTGTCAGCATCGGGGAACGACCGCCACCTCCTTTTTACAATCCGACCCGCGACTTAGTGGACAGTTACCTGTGCACGGACGGAAAGCCACGCTGGACGAGTGACGCCTATCTGGGTGACAAGGATATATACGACGAGTTCAGCAACCGTGACCATCGTTTGTGGCTGCACGTCACTCCTCCTTACCGGGTAGACCGTTCGGCTTCCAGCACAGCCTGGGACAATAAATGGAAATTTACGGACAACTCCAAAGACCGCAGTTTTATCGACAGCCTCACCGTCCGCATGGGAATCGGGTACGGCACCAGTAAGGAACGACAGAAGTTATTGCCATTCCGTCAAGGATATGACGGTGGTATTCTGGGTGCATCGCCTCACTTTGACTTCTATCTGGAGAACCAGCCGTGGTACAAGTCTGCCTTCGGATATAATAACTGGAAATACTACTGCTGTTACCTGAGCATGGGCAGCCAGCGAAATGAAGAGACGGATATGCCTATTTTCCGCATCGAAGAAGTCATGCTGAACTACGCGGAAGCCATGTGCGAACTCGGCGAGTTTGACCAGACAGTTGCCGACGTCACAATCAACAAACTGCGCCCGCGTGCCAATGTAAAACTCATGAAAGTCTCGGAAATAAACTCAGCCTTCGACCCGAAACGTGATCTCGGAAATCCGGATTATCCCAACGACTACGAAGTGAGTCCGCTATTATGGGAAATACGACGGGAACGACGCATCGAACTGTTCTCCGAAGGATTCCGTTTCGACGACCTGAGAAGATGGAAGAAATGCCACTATGCACTGAAGAAGAAACTCGGACAATACGTACGTGCATCCGACTTCACGGCAGGAACCAATGTGACTATCGACGGTGGCGGCTCCGAAGGATATCTCGAATTCCATCCGAAACAGAATCATCTATGGCCGGATTACTATTACCTCAATCCTATTCCACGCAACGAACGGGTACTGAATCCCCAACTCGAACAGAATCCGGGATGGGAGGAAGGAAATTAACCGGTAATCCATCACCAACCGGATAATCCGGAACTAACCGGAAGAGGCTGTGGCAAATATTGGCTCTTCTTGACAGTCATCCCAATGACAGGACAAGCATTTCGTCATTAGCGTGGCTGAAAGACCTTGATATTTGACACTGCCTCTTCCCTTTTTAACTGTATTGATTTCGTAAGTTTACTCAAAAGAATAATTGAGTATTTGAAATTTATTCGTATTTTTGAGACATCAGACTAATACGGGTAATCCTTTTGCCGACTCTTACAAAATCTAAATAAACACACTGTACCCCATGAAGCACCTAATTTTTACAGCTCTCTTTCTTCTATCGTACACAGTCGCCGTCCGCGCCCAAATCGTATTTCCTACCCCCAATCAAGTAGAAATGCAGACAGGCAACCTGATTTTAGGGAAAAAGGTTTCTATGTACGCCGAAGACACTACCGCTTTTTATCTAAACCTTTTTCGAGAAGAAGTACTCTCCCGCACTCCCATCAAATGGCAAAAAAAAGAATCCAAAGCCGATATCTGCTGGATAACCGACTCATCCCTGCCCCCCGAAGGTTACCGGATCAAGATTCATCCGCAACAGATGGTAATCAGCGCCTCCGACAAAGGAGGATTCACCTATGCCGTACAAACGCTACGCCAATGGGTAGCCGGTTCAGCAGGATCTATCACCTTTGCCTGCGCAAGCGTGACGGACTATCCCCGCACACAGTGGCGCTGCTTCTTACTGGACTCCGGACGTCAGTTCCAGAAGATTGCCACCATCAGAAAGTATATCGACATGGCTTCACTGCTCAAAATGAACTACTTCCACTGGCATCTGACAGAAGGACTGGGATGGCGCATCGAAATCAAGCAATATCCGCACCTCACCCGGACTGGCGGTTCGGTAGGCAAAGGAGAAGAACAGCAGGGATTCTATACACAGGAAGAAATACGGGATATCATCGAATATGCCCGTCAACGGAATATCACCATCGTCCCCGAAATAGATATGCCGGGCCATGCCGAAGCTGCTCTCTCTGCCTATCCGGAGCTCGGTTGTTTCGGATTGCCGGTAGAGATACCGCAAAGCGGATTTACCCAGAACATATTTTGTGCAGGAAAAGACGGAACTCTCCGTTTCCTGAAAAACGTACTGGATGAAGTATGCGCCCTCTTTCCTTCTCCCTACATACATCTGGGCGGAGACGAAGCCCCGAAAGGCAACTGGGATCAATGCCCGGATTGCCGGAAAAGGATTACCACAGAAGGACTGAAAGACAGTCACGACCTCCAGCTATGGTTCTCTGCGCAAATGGCAAACTATCTGAAGTTTCGAAAGGACGGAAAGCCATCTTCTGGGGCGACGTAGTCTATCATGACGGCTACCCGTTGCCGGACAATACCGTTATCCAGTGGTGGAACTATCGGGGACACAAAGACCTCGCGCTCAGAAACGCCGTCAAACACCATTATCCGGTCATTTGCAGTTCCAACTACTATACGTATCTGAACTTCCCCGTCACCCCGTGGAAAGGATATACGGAAGCACGTACGTTCGACTTGAAAGATGTCTATCTGAACAACCCTTCCGACAAAGCCATCAGCGAGAAAAATCCGCTGATACTTGGCATGAGCTGCGCATTATGGACCGACGACGGAGTCACGGAACGAATGATAGACCGACGCCTTTTCCCCCGCATCCTCGCTCTGTCCGAACAGATGTGGCACGAGGGGGAAGCGCTTGACTTCGACCGGTTCTACCGGAACATCCTTCACCGCAAAGCATGGTTCGAAGAAGCTGGATTCGAATTCGGACCGGCTCTGAAAGAAGATGTAACGAAAGATTATAAATGGGATTAAAAAAAAGAACATCATGAACAAAAAAGAAATTTATTGATCGCAATACCCGCCCCTGTGCAGCGGTTACCTGCACGGACAAACCCAACCCGCATCTCCCAACATTATCTATATTTTAATGGACGATCTGGGATATGGAGATATCGGTTGCTTCGGACAAGACAAAATAGAAACACCCCATATCGACCGTTTATGCAGCGAAGGCATCAAACTGACACAACATTATTCCGGTTCCCCGTATCAGCTCCGGCACGCTGCGTACTGATGACGGTATGCACTCCGGTCATGCGCAAATCCGCTTCAACAATGAGTTAGCCGAACGCGGAGCAGTAAACAACTACGACTCGGTGTACGTTCATAAAGAGCTGGAAGGGCAATTCCCCCTACAGGCGAACACGATGACTATCGGGCGAATGATGCAACAAGCGGGATATACCACCGGATGTTTCGGCAAGTGGGGACTGGGGTATCCGGGTTCCGAAGGAACTCCCAACAAACAGGGGTTCGACCGATTCTACGGATACAATTGCCAGCGCCAGTCGCACACATACTATCCTCCTTTTCTGTATAATGACGAAGAACGTGTCTACCTGTCCAACAAAGTGACAGACCCTCACCGAAGCCCTCTGGATAAAGGTGCCGATCCGAACGATCCCGCCAGCTACGCTAAATATACGCAAAAGGAATATGCCAACGATCTGATCTTTGATGAACTGATGGGATTTGTCGATGCCAATAAACGCAAACCGTTTTTCCTGATGTGGACCACTCCCCTGCCGCACGTCTCGCTTCAGGCACCCGAACGCTGGGTACAGCATTATGTAAAGAAATTCGGGGACGAAAAGCCTTACACCGGACAAGCGGGATATCTGCCCTGCCGGTATCCGCATGCTACCTATGCGGCTATGATCAGTTATTTCGACGAGCAGATCGGCCAACTGATCGAAAAACTGAAAGCGGAACATCTGTACGAAAATACCTTGATTGTGTTTACTTCAGATAATGGTCCTACGTTCAACGGAGGCAGCGATTCTCCCCTGGTTCAACAGCGGGGGACTTTTCAATTCAGCATACGGATGGGGCAAATGTTTCTTGCATGAAGGAGGTATCCGTGTCCCCGCCATTATCACATGGCCCGGCAAAATAAAAACCCGGTACGCAAAGTGACCACATCTGCGCTTTTCAGGACGTTATGCCTACGCTGGCAGAACTGGCAGGCATCACTTGTCCGCCAACGGACGGAATCAGCTTTCTGCCCACATTGCTCGGCAAAAAAAGGGAAACAAAAAAGAACACACTTATTTATATTGGGAATATCCTGACCCAAGGATTGGCAACAAAGCAATCCGCATGGGAAAATGGAAAGGAATCATCACGGACATCCGGAAAGGCAATACGCAAATGCAGCTTTATAATCTGGAAACGGACATCAGAGAAGAACACGATGTGGCTGCGCAACATCCCGATATCGTAAAACGCTTCGAACGATTGATGAAAGAAGCAAGAAACGGGCCGGACTTTTAACGACCTTCCTTGCTAACTGACGGGACATACCGGAGCATCATCCGTAACATCCCTGCGAAAGACTTGTGCCAACGCTTTGGCACAACTATGCCAACAGCTTGGCACGGCCGTGCCACAGGCGTGGCACAGTTGTGCCAAGCCTGTGGCAAAGATGTCCCCTATAGAGTTAGTCAGAATACTGGTATACCTTCAAGTCGAACTTCGGCACCATCGCCAGCAAATGGTCGAAGATATCCGACTGAATCCGCTCGTACTCTTTCCACACCTTATTGCGGGAAAAGAAATAAACCTGAATAGGAACTCCGTACATGGTAGCCTCTTTCTGACTGATAATCAAATCCAAATCCTGATTCACCACCGGCAAACTGCAAAGATACCGCTCGATATACACCCGGTAAACCTGTGAATTGGTGGGCACCACTCCTTCCTCCGGCTGATAATCCGCCATGAGTGGAATCTCTTTCCGATAACGGTCGAGCATCTCCGGCGTACAAAACTGGAGTGTCGTCAGGTCCAGTGTAATATTCTTCATCACCCGCCGCCCACCGGAATCCTTCATGCCACGCCAGTTCTGAAAAGGACTGCTGACCAGCGTATAAGGCGGAACCGTAGAAATCGTATTATCAAAGTTCTGAATCTTGACCGTGTTAAGCGTAATCTCCTGCACCGTACCATTTGCGGCACCGGAAGGAAGCGTGATCCAGTCTCCCGGACGCACCATATCATTGGCAGAAAGCTGAATACCTGCCACAAATCCCAAAATGGAATCCTTGAATACCAGCATCAGGATGGCTGCCGAAGCACCTAGTCCCGCAAACAGACTAGCAGGCGATTTATTTACAAGGATAGAGATAATCACAATCCCCCGATAAAAAACAAAAGTACTTGAAGCACTTGAATGAATCCTTTCATCGGCCGGTTCTTCATTGTCTCCTTTCCATCGTAAATATCCATGATCATCAGCAGAATCCCATTGATAGCCAGCAGCAAAGAAAAGATGATATAAATAGCACAAGCCTTCTGCGAAATAACCAGCAGTTCCTTGCCACGCATGAAAGCCATCGGCAACAGGGCATAGACAAGGATGGCGGGAATCGTATGAATCAGATTATGAAACACTTTACGTTTCATCAGCAATGTATTCCAAAGATGCGGTTTCCTGCGGGTATACTGCCTCATTCCTCCCACTAGAATTGCCTGACAAAGATAGTCCACCCCTACAGCAATGGCTATCATCAGTATAGCAATAATTGTTTCATCAAAACGATCGGCAACCTTCGCATCTATCCCCCAATCTATCAGGATTTTGTTCATCCATTTTCCTAAATCGACTACTAACATAAGTTCTTTCTTTATATATCATTTATATAGAAAGATAACAGTGAAAACCCACGTTTGGTTTAAAAAAGACTGGCGTCCGATTTACTAGAAATCAAGACACGCCAGTCCCACTGCTACTCTCTAAGCATTTCTTTTATAGTGGCAGACCGTAGCGTCCATCTACAATTTTCTCCAACTGTGCTGCCATCTTCTTTACCAGTTCCGGATTCTGACCCGCCACATTATTCTTTTCTTTCGGATCTTTCTTCAGATCGTAAAGCTGCGGTTCCTTACTGTTTCCCAACTCGATATTCACTGCTTTCAGATATGCCGGTCCATTTCCCGGACGGAGATATTTCCATCTTCCGTCTGTCACCGACAGGTTATTCTGTGCATTCTGAAGTACCAGCCATTCGCGTCCCTTCTTTTGCTTGCCTGTCCACGCTTTCAGCAACGGTTCACTATCCGGTGCCGCACCTTCCGGCAAGCGGACATTCAGCATTTCGGCAAAAGTAGCAAACCAGTCTATCTGACAGAGCAATGCATCCGAAACTGTTCCCGGACGGATCACACCCTGCCAGCTCCAGATACAAGGAATACGTGTACCCGCTTCGAACGAACTGTACTTTCCTCCGCGATAAATGCCGCCCGGAGTATGATCGCCTAGCAATTCCACTGCCTGATCCTTATATCCGTCGTCCACTACCGGACCGTTATCACTGGAAAGAATCACCAGTGTATTCTTATCCAATCCCAGTCGTTCGAGTGCATTCAGAATCTCGCCTACCGACCAGTCAAATTCGAGCAGACAATCGCCGCGAGGTCCCATGCCGCTCTTTCCTGCGAACTGTGGAGACGGAACACGGGGAACATGCGCATCCTGCGTGGCAAAATACAGGAAGAAAGGAGCAGACTTGTGTCCTTCAATAAAGGAAACAGCTTTTCCTGTCAGCGTCTCCGCAATCTTCTCATCCTGCCAGAGAGCCGACTTTCCGCCCTTCATATATCCGATACGGGAAATACCGTTCACGATACTCTGGTCGTGTCCGTGAGAAGGATGCATTTTCAGCAACTCCGGATTGTCCTTCCCGGTAGGTTCTCCCGGAAAGTTCGCTTTGTAACTTACCTGAATCGGATCATTCGGATCAAGGTTGATCACCTGATCATTCTCTACAAATACACAAGGAACACGGTCGCCCGTAGCTGCCATGATAAAGGAATATTCGAAGCCGATATCATTCGTTCCCGGCTGCAAAGGCTTGTTCCAGTCTTGTTCTCCGCCCTTGTCGCCCAGTCCCAGATGCCATTTGCCTACGACTCCGGTGTTGTATCCGGCATCCTTGAACAGGTTCGCCATTGTATAGCGTTCCGGACGGATAATAGCCGCAGCGTCTCCGGCAGCAATACCTGTTCCGGCTTTGCGCCATGCATATTCACCGGTCAGCATCGCATAGCGGGAAGGCGTACTGGTAGCAGCTGCACTGTGCGCATTGGTAAAACGTACTCCCATTTTGGCAAGACGTTCCACATTAGGAGTATGAATAGTCTTGGCTCCGTTACAACTCAAATCGCCGTAACCGATATCATCCGCATAGATAAAAACAACATTCGGACGCTGGGTTTGTTTCTCCTGAGCAGTGGCCTGAGAAGCCAGACAGGAAGTTAACGCTAAAGGTAATATACCATAAAATTCTTTTCTCATTTTGTCTTTTGATAATTATTAGGTTAGAATGAATAAGTATCTATTCTCAAAGTGATGTACTTATTAAGTTAAAATTCAAAGCTTCGTCAAGGAGCTACGGTCACTCCGATTTCATTCATTTCTACTTGCGCCGTTGTAGCCGTAGGGGTGGTAGCTTCCAGCTTGATAAAGCGTGCCTTTTCCTTCTGACCGAAAGTGACAGTCTGCGGCAACGGATTATGCATGATATTGCTGAACTCACCGTTGGCAGGCACTTCCTTCCAGTTCTTGCCATCTGCGCTCACGTAGAATTTGTAACGGAAAGCCATCGTCGGTTTCGCTTCCGCTTTCAGAGGCGCATAAGTAAATGCGGAGATTTCGACCTCTTTGCCCAAATCAATGGTCAACGGAGAAGCAGCCACCTGTTTCCATGAAGCACGAGGCAGATTGTTCCAGTTTTCCGTCCGGTTCTCTTCTTCCAAAGGGTCTGCATAGTAGGCTGCCACCTGACTGATGTGAGCCGTCAGACGACATTCGTTGATCTTCACCCGAAGCTGGGTAGCCTTTACTGCCGGAAAACGAACCATACGCTTATAGCCTACAGTCGTTCCTTTCGCCACTTCCTGCCAGCCTTGTTCCGTCAATGCCTCTACGGTGAAAGACTCCACCCGTTGCCCTTTCGTGATATCTTCCTGCAACATCACAACGTTGATTTCCGACTCCGGTTTCAAGGAATAAACAGTTTCACTGCCGGAAACAGCCTCCCAGTCTTTTCTTCCTTTCTCTACCCGGTTGTTCGTAAATATCTTCTCCCGATAAGCAGCAAATTCGTTCAACCGCTGCACATCCGCTTCATTAATCAATCCTCTGCGGTCGGGAGGAATATTCAGCAAGAGCACCGAGTTATAGCCTACCGACTGGAAATAGATATCAGCCAGATGTTTTAAGGATTTCACTTTGCTGTCTTCTTCCGCATGATAAAACCATCCCGGACGGATAGACACGTCTACTTCCGAAGGATACCAGAATAACTCCGTTGCCTTTTCCAGCATCGCACGGCTTCCTAAATCTTCGGCTTTGCTAAAGACGCCCAGTCGTTTGTTGTTTTCTTCGGAACGAGCATAAATGCCCGGAGTCAGCACCGTTGCACTCCATTCCGTTTCGCGTCCCAATCCTTTTTCATTACCTACCCAACGGACATCATCGCCCATAATTGCCATCACCGCTTTCGGCTGCAACTGTTGGATAGTCTTGTAGAACGCATCCCAGTCATAGATTTGTTTCTTTCCGTTCGGTCCTTCTCCGTTTGCGCCGTCAAACCACACTTCGTGCACTTCGCCGTAATTAGTAAGTAATTCCGTTAATTGTCGAATAAAGAATTCGTTGTATTTAGGAGAATCTCCGTAGCATTCCGCATTCCGGTCCCACGGAGAGAGGTAGACTCCGAATTTCATATCATATTTATCGCAAGCGTTACGCAGTTCTTTCACTACGTCGCCCTGACCGTTTTTCCAAGGGGAAGAGGCTACCGAATGTTTCGTGGTAGCTGTAGGCCACAGACAAAAAGCCGTCATGATGCTTTGCCGTGAGAAGTACCATTTTAAATCCGGCGTCTTTCAAGGTGCGCACCCATTGTTCTGCATCCAGCTCTGTAGGGTTAAAGATAGCAGGGTCTTCCTGACCATCGCCCCATTCGCGTCCGGTGAATGTGTTGATACCGAAATGCAGAAAAGCAGTTAGCTCCATTTGTTGCCACGCAGCCTGCTGGGGGGTAGGAACCAGCCTTGCTGCCATATCGATTTTTTGTTCGAGGGTTGCATCCTGTGGAAATTCAACATGCTTCACATAGTAGTTTTCTTTCGTCAGTCCACATCCGCCCAACGTTATCACAGAAGATAAAAAGAGAGAAGTAAGTAGTTTGTTCATCATAATAAATATTGATTTAATGCTAATGAGACAAAGATAAATATAAAGGAGCAAATTTCATGGCTTTCCCGAAGCGCTTTTCATTAAACTTCGCTAAATCCATGCCATTCGCTCCCCTATATTCTATCTCAATGCAATATTTCTATCCAAATGCAATCAGTTTCAGGCTATTTTACCGGATAAAGCATAAATTCAAAACTCTGCTTTTTTTCACCGGTACTAGATATTGCGGCAATACACCCGGTCCGCAGGTAGCCGTACCTACTCCCTGCCTGTTCGGCATCCAGATGTATAGTTATCATTCCGTCACGCTCCAGTTCATTAATGTGGTGCGCCTTCTCTAATAATACATCCGAGAAAGGAATGATACTAAACTGGAAAGGACGATTCGATTCCATAAAGACACCTTCGCCTGCCTGATCCGTCAGTTTCGCCCAGCGTACATCTGTCCGGTTAGCTGTAGATTGTGGGGTAGCGTAATAGTGGAACATCCGTTCTACCGTCGTATCATACAGTCCTATCCTACCGGACTGGTTGCGGTCGATATACGTTTCATGATCGCCACGTCCCAGATAAGATACTTGATTATAAGCATCTGCCATGCGGAAGGTCAGCCCCAGACGAGCCATCGACTTCACAATCGCCGTATCCGGCTGGAAGGTGGTGCGAACCTTCAATGCCCCGTTCTTGTCGAGTGCATAAACAAAATCCGCCATTCCTACTTTCTGTCCTTTCCCATTAAGAATCTCAGCACGGACCGTTGCCGATGTCTTTTCTTCTTTCAGTGATACCACTTTCTGTGTCAGGTTATTCAAACCGGCCTTGCGCCACAGACGGGCTCCGTTCCTATCCCGGTTATCATTATCCGTAGCCGGACGGAACAGGCTCAAAGTGATTGGTGCAGCCAGCAATTCCTTTCCATCCAAAGTCAGGGAAGAAAGTGCCCCGGTATTCTTGTCCACAACGAAAGCTGTTTCTCCCGCCTTCTGCGGACGATAAGCCGTCGTATTCTTATTACCGGCAAGTACAAACTGGTCGTATGCCACTTCCCAGTCGGTATCCACTAGCGGAGCGGCCTCTTTGCGGCTCCAGCTTAGGTTCAAATAGGCTTCCCGAACGGTATTCGAGAGTTTGACGGCACCCAAAGTGACATCTACCGCAGCGTGCGGCTCGCAGTCTACTTCCTTCGTGCCTTCGGCAAGTACGGTTCCATCCTCCCCTTTCACATTCCAACGCAGGATATATTCATTCAGATTAGAAAAAGTCATACCAGTTCTTTATGCAGACTTTCAGATTCTTCCGGTCTGACAAAGTCGCTTTGATGTTCTGATATATTTTCTTCACTTCGAGTAGATGAGGATGCGGTTCACGAACAGCATTCACCAGACCGTTGCCACAGAAATTACCGAAGCTGGGGATTCCTTCCGGTCCGTAATCGCCTCCATAAGTCCAGTACCATTTTCCGTCTTTGTCTATTTCACGGAAGTTCTGATCCACCCAGTCCCAAATGCAGCCACCTTGTGCCATCGGTTCATTTTCAAAGACATCCCAGTATTCTTTCATTCCACCGCAACTATTGCCCATTGCGTGCAGATATTCGCAGAGTATGAAAGGACGGTAAATATCCTTCTTACCCACGTATGCCTTAATTTCGTCCACACTGCGGTACATACGGCAATAGATGTCCGTGTTGTAATTCAGTTCAGCACGTTCATATTGCACGGGACGGCCTTTCTCTACCGATTTCAGCCAGTCGTAAGTACGTTCGAAGTTAATACCGTTTCCGGCTTCATTCCCCAGTGACCAGATGACGATAGCCGGATGATTCTTGGAACGCTCATACATACGTTGGGTACGATCCATGTGAGCGGTCAGCCAAGTACTGTCTTTGGCAAGGGAGGCAGGCCCGTATCCCATGCCATGCGATTCGATATTCGCCTCATCAATCATATACAGCCCGTAGCGGTCGCAAAGCTGATACCCAGTACGGATGAGTCGGATAATGTGAGTTACGCACCATGTTGATATTATGCTGTTTCATCAGGCGGATATCCTGTTCCATCAGTTCTTTGCTTACGGTACGTCCCAGTTGCGAATGTTCGTGACGGTTCGTCCCTTTCACCAGCACCGGAACACCGTTAATACAGAAACGTCCGTCCTTGATTTCCGAAGTACGGAAACCGACTTCACAACCGGTCAGTTCGGTTACTTTTCCTTGCGCATCTTTTAATTCGAGTACCAAGGTATAAAGGTTAGGATGCTCCGCATTCCATGCTTTTACTTCTGCAATCTTCTTCTCATCGAAAGCGATAAAGTTACTCAGTCCACGGGACTTGATGTTAATGGCATCCTGCAATACTGCCTTTCCGGAAGCATCCTTCAGTGTATAAGCGATGGAGCTGGCAGTAGCAGAAGGACCTTCCACCGTCACTTCCAGATTGAAGATACCTTCTTTGTATTTCTCTTTATCAAGGGAAGCACTTACTTTATAGTCAGCAATATACTGTTTGGGAGTGCTATACAGATAAACATCCCGTTCGATGCCACTCAGACGCCACATATCCTGACATTCCAGATAAGCACCCGAACTCCAGCGATATACTTCCAGAGCTACCACATTCTCTCCTTCACTCAGTACATCGGTAATGTCCCATTCGGCAGCCGTCTTCGATCCCTGATTATAGCCAAGCAACTTTCCGTTCACCCATACATAATAGAAAGAGATCACTCCTTCGCAGCAGAGCACTACCCGACGTCCTTTCCAGTCGGCAGGCACCTTAAACGTGCGACGATAAGAACCTACTTCATTCTCAGCAAATGGAACCAATGGCGGATTCTTCTTGAAGTTGAACATCTTGTCGTCAAACTCATAAGTTTCGTTGACATAGATAGCTGTTCCGTAGCCTTGCCGTTCCCAGTTGCCGGGAACATTAATATCCGCCCACCCTCCGGTATAATAAGAGGGGCTGGTAAAAGTCCTTCGGACGGTTGTCCGGGTTCTTCACCCAGTTAAATTTCCACTTCCCGTTCAGACTCATATAATAAGGAGACTGTTCATATCCTCCCGGCTTTCCAATATCGGAAGCGTCGGCGTAAGGCCATACATAGGTATGAGGAGCGAGTTTATTCAGTCCTACCGCATACTGGCTCTGCCACTCCGGCAAAGGCTGTTTCTGAGCCGAAGCGAAGGTAGCAGTCAGTGCTGCCATCAAGATTAAAAACGTTCGTTTCTTTAATTTCATCATTATTATATTGTTTTTTGGTGACTGGTTATTCAATGATCAGTTCATCGAAACATACTCTTGATTCTTGTCCGGGACGTACATGATTTGCCGGACATTCTCCCGCTCCTTCCGTTGTAACCCGCACATAACGGGCAACGGTTCCTCTCATATCTATCGACAGGTCTTCGATGAAAGTTCCTTCACGGAATATCTCCTCGGGAGTATATTCCAATTCGTTGATATCCCGATAAGTCGCATTATCGTCCGACACGGCTACCCGGATTGATTTCGGTTTGTGCACTCCCATTCCATAGTTAGTGATACAACCGATTGTCAGCGTATTCATTTTTCTCCTTTTTGCAACAGATCGACGGTGAAGGAAATACGGTCGCTACTTCCCCCAACTGCACCATTCAAAGTCCGTTTGTCTTCAGACTTCCTCTGACTCCGTTGTTCAGGACAGCTTCATTCACTTTTATTACCCAGCAACGGTTTTGCCGTAGCCTTGTTCCAGTGTACCGGAAGCGTCAGTGTTTTCCCCATCTGCTGTCCATCGGCAAACGTTGCGGCATTGACTGTTTGAGCTTCTTTTACCAACAATGGTTGTTCATAGAGCGGTGAAGCGGCGGTCGGCTCGCTTCCATCCATTGTATAACGGATTTCCACATCCGGACGGACACATTCCAGTTTTACTTTCAGTGCTCCGTCTTCCGGTCTCACGGTATGCTGTATATTGTACATCGAACGGGCATACACTATCCCTTTGGCTGCGAGATGTTCATTAAACGAATCCATTCCTTCCAGGAACGAAGTCCAGTCTTTCTTTTCCGGTTGTGTCCATGCCACTTCCGCCAATGCCGCCAGGCGTGGGAATACCAGATAATCCACATCCTCCGGCTTATTACAGAACTCTGTCCACATACAAGCCTGTACGCCCATCAGCAAATCCGCATATTCCGGTTTCCAGTCTTTCTGAACCGGCTCATAGTCATACACATCTTTCAGAGTGATATTCCCAAAATAGGTCTGCGGCTCAAACCACTGCGGGCCTTGATAACGAATCAGATACATGACACGTGCCGGGGTCATAATGAAACGATGTCCCTTCTCGGCAGCCTTCAGTGCAGCCTGTCCGTATCCCTGCCAACCAAGAATAATGGCATCGTCCGGCAAAAAGCTACTGTTCGTCAGCTCATCCCAGCCTATCACCTCGCGCCCTTTGCTACGTACATATTCGCTCATCCGATTCATGAAATAACCTTGCAAATCCTTCTTCATTGGCAATCTTCTCCTTTTTCATCCGTGCCTGACACAGCGGGCATTTCTCCCAATAAGTTTTACGGGCTTCATCGCCACCGATATGGATATATCGGGAAGGGAACAATTCCAGAATCTCATCCATCACATCCTGAAGAAAGGCATAGACACTGTCATTTCCGGCACAATAGATGATCTCGGAATTTCGTCCTCCCAAACCGGGGAGCACTCCGATATATTCCTTCACCACCGGACAAGCTAAATGAGGATAAGCTGCCAATGCCGAATTGCTGTGTGCTGGCATATCGATTTCCGGTACCACTTCAATCTGACGTTCAGCCGCATAAGCCACCATTTCCTTTATTTCTTCCTGTGTGTAGAAACCTCCTACCGGAGTGGGTTCTCCGGGTTCCGGATTCCGCCGGGCAGGAAAAGGCAGGTCCGTACGATCCACTCTCCATGCACCTACTTCCGTTAAACGGGGATATTTCTTGATTTCCACACGCCAGCCGTTATCATCTGTCAGATGAAAGTGAAGCGTGTTTATTTTGAGCATTGCCATACAATCGATAATGCGCAATACATTCTCTTTGGGAATAAAGAAGCGTGACGCATCCAGCAATAACGCACGGTAACCAAAACGCGGTTCGTCCTGAATACTCACTGCCGGAATACTCCATTTTACTTTTTTATCCGACACTTCCTCTTTTTCGATGGATGCCGGAAGTAACTGGCGAATGGTCTGCAAAGCATAAAAGAATCCTTTTGCATCCGATGCTTCGATAATAATTTCTTTCGGAGACACTTGCAGCGTATATGCCTCACTTTTCAAGGTTGCATCCGTCTGGAAACGAACATTTCCCTTTTCCGCATCGCCTACCGTCAACTTCGGAGTAAAGCCTGCCGCACGGGTAAACAAAGCTATAAAGCTGCGTGCCACTTCCGCCTGCTCCTCGTTCTCTACGGCAAATACCGTTTTACCGGAGAAAAGGTAGTTCCCGCTGCCCGGCACTATTTGCGCCGGGCGTGGAACCAAGGGTATGTCATGTGTCAAGTTAGTATCGCTACATCCGGCTACTATCGAAGATAGAAAGCCTATCAGTAATATTAAAATCGTTCTTGTCATTGTATTATTCGGGGGTTATTCCTTGTCCCTTTCCGGAGAAAAGCGGACGGGATCATTATATTGTTCCTGTAGTTTCAGCAATTCGTCTTTCAGTTCCTTTACTACCGGTTCATACTCAGCCTCACCGTAGAGGTTGTGCATTTCCGACGGGTCTGCCTGCATATCATACAGTTCCCACCAGTTGATATCATTATAGAAATGAATCAGTTTATAGCGTTCCGTACGTACGCCATAGTGACGTTTCACCATGTGTTCGGCAGGATATTCATAGAAGTGGTAATACAGAGACTTTCTCCAGTCCTTCGGATGCTCACCTTTCAACAGAGGCAGCAGTGATACCCGTGGATATCTGCGGGAATTTCCGCTCCTGCCAGTTCAAGGAAAGTAGGTGCATAGTCGATGTTCTGTACCATTTCGGTGATATCTCCCCCTGCGGTCGAAACCTTTCGGCAGACGCATGATAAGTGGTGTGCGCATAGATTCTTCATATATGAAACGCTTGTCGAACCAGCCGTGTTCGCCCATGTAGAAACCCTGATCGGAAGTATAAACTACCAGTGTATTGTCCAGCAACCCTTTTTCCTTCAGATAGTCGAGCACACGTCCTACGTTATCATCAAGAGACTTCACGGTTTTCATGTAGTCGCGCATATAACGCTGGAACTTCCAGTTGGCCAGTTCTTTTCCTGTCAGATTCTGTTTGTAGAAATCATCGATAATCGGAGCATAGAACTTGTCCCATGCGGCACGCTGTCCTTCGTCCATGCGTCCGAGGAATCTTTCATAAAGTGATCTCAGGCGTGATTTCTCATTCGGACGAAGCATCTTCAGGTCGTAAATCATATCCATGTCCTTCACGATACTCATTTCCTGAGCAGCCGCAGCAGGGCGACCTTCATAGTCGTCAAAGAAATTATCCGGCAACGGAATGTCTTGTCCTCGTAGAGAGCAAGGTTACATGTGTCCGCCATCCAGTTACGGTGAATCGCCTTGTGATGAATCAGCAGGCAGAACGGTTTCTCCAGATCTCGCTTGTTTTCCATCCAGTCGATAGCGTCATCGGTAATCAGATTCGTGATATATCCGTGTTTCTGGATGGTATCATTATCTTGTGTAATAAAGGCAGCATTATAGTAATCCCCCTGTCCGGGTACTATCTGCCAGTAATTAAATCCGGATGGCAAACTTTCCAGATGCCATTTGCCGACCAGCGCAGTCTGATAACCTACCTTTTGCAGCAGCTTCGGGAATGTCTGTTGAGAACTGTCGAATACGCAAGTCGTATTATCGTAGAATTTATTGGCACAGCTATGCTTACCCGTAATCATACAGGCACGGCTGGGACCGCTTAATGAATTGGCAACGAAGCTTTGAGTAAAACGTACACCATCCGCCGCAATGCGGTCAAGATTCGGAGTTTCCATGTAGCGGGTGTCATAGCAGCTCATCATCTGGGCTGTATGGTCGTCTGTCATAATATAGACGATGTTCAGCGGCTTTTTGTTCTGTCGTTTTCTGCTTGTTTGTACAAGATGCAAGGGAGGCAACGGCGGCTACTCCTGCCAAAGAATAGAACAAGTTTGATTGCAGGTTTTCCATAATGATTAATTTATTTAGATTACATGGCAAAGATAGGGAAGATATGTAAAAAAGTATGTCTACAAATAGCTAATGTATTTACAATATTCTCTATTGCCACCCGAATTAGCAGTAAATGCCGGAAGTAAATCGCTGTTGCACGATGGCCTTCCGGCATTGAACTTATTTCATACTATTGAAAACGGTTCGTCATATTTTAATAGTAGGTATGCGCATTAGGATTGTGCAGATTAATACCGGCAGGCTTACTATAATTATCGTTTGAGTAAAATCTGATCCAATCGATTTCCCATACGAGGTGACTCCTGACTCGTTTTACTAGCCTCATAACTGATAGAAGCAAATCCCGAATCCCAACCGACCGGAGGAATATCGTTATATCCCAATCCCCACGCACTTGGAGCACCTAACGTCAGCAAATAATGGAAGCCTAAAGGATTCTTTTCCAGATTGAACGGCCATTCGCCGGAAGCACTACCCAAATCCGCAGATGTGATTACTTTGGTTGTTTTACCGTTAATACCCATTTTGATTGTATGATCATCAACAATTTCCACCCAATAAATATTCCATTGATCCATTTTGCTGATAGCATTCTGAGTCGTCGGATTTTTATAAGTACCTGTTGCCTGATTACCCATATGCACTTTGTTTGATGAGCATTATTCTGTCCTGTAATATTTCCCACCGGATTTTCCATCACATCAATCTCACCATATCGCGGCCATGCGCTATATGGATCCGACGCCTGACTTTGTGTATTTCCCTGCAGCCAGATAGCGGCATTAAACCCATTCTTATTACCACGGATACGAGCACGAGTCTCGATTCGGGTTCCCACTCCTATCCGGTGTGTTGCGGAGCATATCCTTGATTCATATTAAATTTACCGGAGAAACAAGCAGAGAATCCATAATCTTTTTTTGTCCGGCCCCTCCTCCTGTAGCATTAATTTTCTCTTTCACTGCCCACATTTTCAAGTAACCTTCATCTGTTACATCTGTATACCGATCATTATTAACGGCCATATATTTCTGTACCATCGCTGTATTCTGAGCCCCAAATCCTAGTACAGGACATACTCCGTTAGCATTTTTAGCCGTACGGCATTGACCATTGATTGCATGGAATTCCATTGAATTCACAAACTTCCACCCTTCAGCGGCCAGCGCTTCATTGGGATGAGGGGTTCCTGCCTTCATAGCCAGGGCCTTTTATCTCCCCACCATGTTTTAAAGGCTTTTGCATTCTTCTCCGAATAGAATGGTTCATCAGGTGATGTATACACGTGTAACGTTCATCTTCCAGCTCCGAACCAAGAGGAGTATCAATATCCTGTTTCGTAATCTCCATCTTCTCTGCCAACAAAGGATGATGCTCGGAATCGGTTGCAAATGTTAAAGTCAGTTTGGTATCTCCAAAAGGATAACCATCTGTCAGCATTGTTACTGGATCACTATCTACTGAGAGTTCCCCTGCAGAAAATAGTCAGAGTAGACGGAAGGTTTTCATAAAGGTCGGCCTCACCTGCTCCCGGAGTAATAGTAACTACTATATCTTCTTTAGCAGGTACATCTACTTTCATTTGCAGAATAAATGTATCCCCCTCCTTTTCACCACCAAGTCCGAGTTACCTTTGATAGAAACTGCTGTGCGATAATAATCAGAAACCTTAATAGCTCTGTTCAGATCCATCCATCTTATACCCACGGGCAAAAAGCTGTGAGCTTCATTAAGACAGATTCCGTAATACCTGAAGATTTTACCGGGACAGAAACTTCCAATGTTTTCTCTCCTTCCGGGAAAATTACCATTTCCGGAAAGTTATTGAATAAAGTTTTTGATACATCCGTGGAACCATCAGTTGCCGTCAGATAAATATCAAATTCTTCATTGGTAGCTATCCCTGCTCCCTGTTCGTCTTTTTACACTGAAAGTCATAGTCAGTGTTTCGCCCATTACCAGTGTGTTACTCTCCAATGCCAGCGTCAATGGCACTGGTTTGGGAAGCGGAGCTACCTGATCGTCGTCTTTACACCCGGTCAGAGCTATAGCCCATATTCCCAAGGGTATACATGCATATAGTATATTTCTTATCTTCATTGTTTTATACTTTAATATGTCCTACTATTATTACTTCGTTTTTGTCCATCCGGGTTTTGTTTCAACTGCTTATTCAGTTCCAGTTCATCCGGCGGTATAGGCAATAAATAATCACGGTCCGGCTGGAATTGATATCCTTGTGGCAAATAATCTTTCAACGGATCCATCCAACCACTATCATTGGTAGAAACCAGTCCCAACGATTCTTGTGCTTTGGGTGAGAAACTCTTATAAAGAACTCCATCAGTTCCCAGATAAGCTCCCAAGCCTCGTTGC
>VOFJ01000252.1_pt1 | contig 50000 bp, 40 predicted proteins | sample 5384081 | NCBI WGS metagenome assembly VOFJ01 (sample SAMN12384729, study PRJNA508395) | human gut metagenome | isolation source: healthy gut I | host: Homo sapiens
TCGCGCGGCGCCTCGGAATCATCGCGGACATCAACCCGGAGGATATCGAGTCGATGTCGGTGCTCACGGGTGCCGCCGCTGCGGCCCTTTACGGTTCGAACGCCGCCAACGGCGCCATCATGATCACGACGAAAAAGGGCAAGGCCGGCGCGCTCAAAGTGACGCTTTCGAGCAATACCGAATTCCTCGATCCTTTCGTGCAGCCGGAGTTCCAGAACCGTTACGGCACGGGTTCGAACGGCGTGAGGAGCGGTTCGGGCATTTACAGCTGGGGACAGAAGCTCCTGCCCGCGGCCCGCTACGGCTATACGCCCGCCGACTTCTTCGAAACGGGTCACGTGTACACCAACGCCGTGACCGTTTCCGGCGGTACGGACAAGAACCAGACCTATTTTTCCGCCGCATCGGTCAATTCCGACGGCATCATCCCCAACAACGAATACGATCGCTACAACTTTACTTTCCGCAACACCTCTTACTTTCTGAAAGATAAACTGCGGCTCGACGCCAGCGCCAGCTATATCTATCAGAAGGACCAGAACATGACCAATCAGGGCGTATATTCGAACCCGCTGGTCCCGGCCTATCTCTTTCCGCGCGGCGAGAATTTCGCGATTTACAAGAAATTCGAACGCTATAATCCCGGCACCAAACTCATGGAGCAGTTCTGGTCGGCGGACATGGAGGGCGGCGACCTGCGCATGCAGAATCCCTACTGGATCGCCTACCGCAACCTGCGCAATACCGACAAGAAGCGCTACATGCTGTCGTTCTCGGCCAGCTACGACATCCTGCCGTGGCTGAGCGTTTCGGGACGTGTGCGTCTCGACAACTCCAATTCGCTCTATACGCAGAAACTTTACGCTTCGTCCAACACGACCATCACCGACGGCGGCAAGAACGGACACTATACCGAAGCCCGTGCCTACGATACGCAGACCTATGCCGACGTGATGCTGAACGTCAACAAGACCTTCGGCGACGATTGGTCGCTCACGGCCAACGTCGGCGCTTCGCTCAACAACATCAAGACCGACGAACTTTCGTACCGCGGTCCGATTCAGGAGAACGGCCTTCCCAATATCTTCAACGTATTCGACCTCGACGATACGAAGAAGCGCGCCGAGAAGGTCGGCTGGCACGACCAGACGCAGTCGGTCTTCGCTTCGGTCGAGGTGGGGTGGCGCTCGATGCTCTACCTGACGGTGACGGGCCGCAACGACTGGGCTTCGCAGATCGCCGGGTCGCCCTCCAAGTCGTTTTTCTACCCCTCGGTCGGCCTTTCGTGGGTTCCCTCCTCGACGTGGGATTTGGGCAACGCCTTCTCCTACCTCAAGCTCCGCGGTTCGATCGCCTCGGTCGGCCTGCCGTTCCCGCGTTTCCTGACCACGCCGACCTACGAGTACGATGCTACGGGCAAGATATGGAAGGATAAGACACACTATCCGATCGGCGACCTGAAACCCGAACGGACCATCACCTACGAGGTGGGTATCGACGCCCGTCTGTGGAAGAACATCAGCCTTTCGGCCTCATGGTATTCCGCCGATACGAAGAACCAGACGTTCGACCCGGCGCTTCCGCCGTCGTCGTCCTATACGACCATCTACCTCCAGACGGGGCATGTCCGCAATACCGGCGTCGAGCTGTCGCTCGGCTATTCGAACCAGTGGCGCGATTTCGGCTGGTCGTCGAACTTCACCTTCTCGTGGAACAAGAACGAGATCATCGACTTGGCTTCCGGTGCGCTGAATCCCGTTACGGGCCAGCCGCTGAATCTTTCGGAACTCGACATCAAGGGGCTGGGCAAGGCCAAATACATCCTTAAGCAGGGCGGCACGCTGGGCGACCTCTATACCACTTCGGACCTGAAATTCAACGACAACGGTTATGTCGAGGTCGATAAGGCGGGCAACCTGCTTCTCACCGACGAGGGCGACCAGATCTATCTCGGCTCCGTTTTTCCGAGCGAGAACCTCGCATGGCGCAACGACTTCCGCTACAAGGGGATCAACCTCGGCCTGCTGTTCACGGGACGCATCGGCGGCATCTGCTATTCGGCCACGCAGGCCAACATGGACCTGTACGGCGTCTCGGAAGTTTCGGCAGCCGCGCGCGATGCGGGCGGCGTGCTGATCAACGGCCGCGAGATGGTCGATGCCCAGAAATGGTATCAGGCTATCGGTTCGCAGTCGGGACTTCCGCAGTACTACACCTATTCGGCCACGAACTTCCGCCTGCAGGAGCTGTCGCTGGGTTACACGCTGCCGCGCAAATGGTTCCGCAACAAGATGGGACTCACCGTCTCGTTTGTGGGCCGCAACCTCTGGATGATCTACTGCAAGGCGCCGTTCGACCCCGAAGCCGTGGCTTCGACGGGGCTGAGCTATCAGGGTATCGACTACTTCATGATGCCGTCGCTGCGCAGTCTGGGTTTCAACGTGAAATTTGAATTCTAAACCATGAACAGCATGAAAAAGATAAATGCATACATGCAGCTACTGCTGCTTTCGGTAGTGCTGCTCAGCATTTCGTGTACGGGCGATTTCGAGAACATGAATCGCAATCCGAACGAAGTGACCGACGGGCAGATGGATGCCCTGAACTACAAGATCGGCACGAAATTCCAGTCGCTGCAGGGACTCGTGGTTCCCGTGCAGGAGCATATGTACCAGTTCAACGAAAGCCTGTCGGGCGGTCCGTTCGGCGGCTATATCGGAGCGACGGTAGACAGCTGGCTCACGAAGTTCGAGACCTTCAATCCTTCGGCCGACTGGCGCAAATGGCCGTTCGCCAACGTGATTACCGAGACTTACACGCCGTGGCGCGGTATCGTCACCGGTACGGACGACGAGGTGGCCGTCGCTTTCGCCAAACTGTTGCGCGTGGCGATCATGCACCGCGTGACCGACTCCTACGGGCCTATTCCCTATTCGAACCTCGAAACCAACGAGTCGATTACGGTGAAGTACGACAAGCAGGAGGAGGTCTATATGAAGATGTTCGGGGAGCTGGACGAGGCGATCGCCGCCTTCGCCGCCAATACGACGCTTCCGGCCGAGGCTTTCAGCCGCTACGACCGGGTCTACGGCGGCAATATCGCCCAGTGGCTCAAATATGCCAATTCGCTCAAGCTGCGCATGGCGATGCGCCTTAGCGAAGTGAAGCCCGACGTTGCCCGGACGAAGGCTGCCGAAGCCATCGCCGCAGGCGTCATCACGGCCAATGCCGACAATGCGGCCATGCACGCCGCCGAGAACCGCACGACGCTGATCTACAACGACTGGGGCGACCACCGCGTCGGCGCCGACATTCTCTGCTACATGACCGGCTACGAAGACCCGCGTCTCGAAAAGATGTTCCTGCCCAACGACAAGGGCGATTACGTGGGCATCCGCATCGGCATCGACGTCACGAGCAAATCGCAGGCGCAGGCCAAGTATTCGAACATGATCGTTACCAGTTCGACGCCTTACCTGTGGATCAACGCGGCGGAGGTGGCTTTCCTCAAGGCCGAATACGAGCTGCGCTGGGGAACGAAGGATGCCGCCAAGGCGCTCTACGAGCAGGCGATCCGCCTCTCGTTCGAGGACAAGGGCGCCAAGGACGCCGACGCCTATATCGCCGACAAGACCAGAAAACCTGCGGCCTATAACGATCCGCTGGGCAATTACAGCGCGACCGCCCTGAGTTCGATCACCATCGCATGGGAGGACGATTCCGCCGAAGGCGCCGACAAGGCGGCCATCAAAGAGCGCAATCTGGAGCGTATCATCACCCAGAAATGGATCGCCATCTTCCCGCTGGGGGTCGAGGCGTGGTCCGAGCACCGCCGCACGGGGTATCCGCGCCTGCTGCCCGCCGTCGAGGACAAGTCGGGCGGTACGGTGGATCTGGCTCAGGGCGCCCGCCGTCTACCTTATCCCGTCGAGGAATACGACAAGAACAACGCCAATCTTCAGGAAGCCGTACAGATGCTTAACAGCGAGTCGCAGGGCAGCCGCAAGGGCGACGGTATGGGCACCCGCGTATGGTGGGACGTGAAACCTTATAACAACTAAACGCTATGAAACAGCACAGAATAATACGTTTCTCCGGTTTGTTCCTGCTCCTCGGCGTACTCTTCGGCCTTGCCGCCTGCAATGACTGGACCGAGATGGAGACCGTGGACAACAACGTGAAGAAACCGTGGGAGCAGGACCCGGCCTTGTGGGCGGAATATACGGCCGCTCTGCGGGACTATAAAAAGAGCGAGCATTTCATCGTCTACGCCCGCCTGCACAACTCGCCCGAACCGGCGGCCAGCGAGAAGGACTTCATGCGCTGCCTGCCCGATTCGCTCGATATCGTGGCGCTGACCAATGCCGACAATTTCTCGCGTTACGATGCCGAGGATATGGCCGTCATGCGTGAGAAAGGCACGAAAGTGCTCTGGCAGGTGGACTATGCCGGACGTGCCGCCGAATTCGCCGACGCCGCGAAACTGGGCGCATGGCTCGACCGGGTCGTGTCGTCCGTCGCCGCCAACGGCATGGACGGCTATTCGTTCACCGGGATTCCCAACGCCGGCGATCCGGCAGCGGTGCAGGCCGCAGCGCTGATCGTCTCGAAACTCTCGGCCGACGAGAGCAAGCTGCTCGTCTTCGAGGGCAATCCGCTCTTCGTCGCCGAAGCGGACCGTGCGAAGGTGGATTATTTCATCCTCGACACCGAGAAAACCGAAGATGTCGGCGACGTGAAGCTGCAGATACTCAATGCCACGGGTTACGCGGCCGTTCCGGCTTCGAAACTCCTGCTGGCGGCCGAGGCCGGAGCGCCCCTCAAGGACGAAGACCGCGTGGAGTATGCCGCCGTCGAGGAGATGTCGCGCCGCGTGATAGCCTACGGTCCGTTGTGCGGACTGGGGGCCTACAACATCGGCAACGACTACTACAATGCGGACATGAACTACAAAATGATCCGTCAGGCCATCCAGACGCTTAATCCTTCTAAATAACCGACGCTATGAAATTAATACATAAATATCTCATACTGGGCGTTGCGGCAGCGGGTGCCTTTACGGCCTGCGATAACTATGATGCCGATGACCACAAGTTCGACAATGTCGTGTACCTCGACGTGTCGAAGACCGACGAGGTGCAGCCGGCCACCTTCAGCAACAATACGCCCACGGTCGAAAAGCCGATTCAGGCGACGCTGGCCTATCCCGAAGGGCAGGACGTCGCGGTGTCGCTCACGGTGGACCCGTCGCTCGTGGCGACCTACAACGCCCGCTACGGTTCGGACTGGAAAATGCTCGACGCGAAGTATTACGAGCTGTCGTCCGACAACGTGACCATCCATGCCGGCAAGACCGCGTCGGAGGTGGTGACGCTCCGCCTGAAAGGGCTGATGGGCGAAGGCGAACAGCAGACCGGCGCGCTGCCCATCGACGAGACCTATCTGCTGCCGGTGCGCATCTCCCATTCGTCGATGTCGGTGCTGAAAGGCTCCGAGGCCGCCTATTATGTCGTCAAACGCTCTTCGGCCATCACCGTCGCGGCGCAGCTTACGGACAACTGGATCGAATTCCCGTCGCTCGACAAGTACGGCGACAACAGCATGCCGTGGAATAAACTCCGGGCCATGACCTACGAAGCGCTGATCTACATCGACGATTTCGCGCTGACCGACATTCAGGGCAATCCGGTGAGCATTTCGACCGTGATGGGCGAGGAGGACTATGCGCTGCTGCGTATCGGCGACACGAACTTCGAGCGCGAACAGCTGCAGTTCGACGGTTCGGGCGTCGGATTCGGCAAATTCCCCGGACGCGACAACACGAAGGTCCTCCAGAAGGGTTACTGGTATCACGTCGCCTGCACTTACGACCAGAACACCCGCGTTGTGCGTGTCTATGTCAACGGCAGGATACAGAGCGAGGCGACCGAGATGGGGCCGGCCGCACTGGACGACAAGAACTTCATCCATCTGGCCCGCCGCGCGCTGTACGACCTGTGGGACAACGAGACCGATCCGGGCAAGAAGGATCAGTACAAGACGCTCGGCTACGATACCTACAGCGAAGCCCGCCAGTTCTTTATCAGTTATTCGTACAACGACTACCGTCCGCTGAACGGCAAGATCGCCGAGGCGCGCGTCTGGTCCGTCGCCCGCACTCCCGAACAGATTTGGGAGAACATGTACAACGTCGAGAACCCGAAGGACGACCCGACGCTGCTCGGTTACTGGAAATTCAACGACGGCAAGGGCAATACGGTGAAGGATTACTCGCGCTACGGCAACGACGGTCAGGCGAAATACGACCTGAAGTGGCCCGACGGCATCGAGATTCCGAAAATTAATGAAGTGGAGGAGTAAATTATGAAGACGCAAAAGATACAGAATTTATTAGTAGTGACGCTGTTCTGCGCGGCGGCGCTCGCGGGCCTTACGGCCTGCGACGCCGACCCCGTGGAACGCGAAGGAGGCAAACTGCCCGACAAGGACGGGCTTGAGAATACCTACGGCATGCTGCGCAGTAACAGGGCGAGCGAGAATGAAGCGTATCTGTTACTAACGCAGGGGGCCGGTTTTGTGACGGATAATATCTATTATCAGATCACCAAACCCGCTGCCGAGGGCCTTGCGCTGGAAATTTGGGTCGATAATTCGCTTTTGGACGGTTTCAATCAGGCGAATGAAACGGAGTATGAACTGCTGCCTGAAGCGAATTGTGAATTTCCGGACGGTAAAACCCTGACCGTAGCCAAGGAGGGTTTGCGAACCGACCCGAAACGAATCAAGGTGTCGGCCGAGGGTTTGGAGCCGGGAGAATACCTGCTGCCGGTATCCGTCGCCGATAAAAATGCTGCCGATGTCGATGAGAGGCAGGTGCTTTATTATACGATTACGATTCGTCAGCCCCAGCTGGGAGACTATGAACTTCACGACGGCTCGGACCTGTTCTTTGTTTTCTACATCAACACATCGCAGTACCAGCCCCTTCTGGTGGATGATTATTTCATGCAGAAAAAGCTGGCCCGCGGATCGACCGTCAAATGGTACAGCACCGTTGGCAATATCATCAACCTGCGTACCGTCAGGCTCGATTACGAAGCGGAAACCGGACGCGCCAAACTCAGCCTCGGCTCGGATATGCGCTATGTTCTGGACCATTACGTGAAATATAACAGTCCGCTTCAGGACAAAGGCCGTAAGTTGTGCATGAGTATCGAAGGCGGCGGCAAGGGGTTGGGATTCTGCAATCTTTCCGATATGCAGATCGCGGATTTCGCATCCCAGATCAAAGCCGTGGTCTATGAGTACGGATTGGACGGCGTCAACCTTTGGGACCGCAACTCCAGTTACGGCAAGGAGGGCATGCCAGCCATGAATACAACCTCCTACCCCAAGCTGATCAAAGCCCTGCGCGAAGCATTGGGTTCCGAAAAGATGATTACCGTCACCGTCTACGACAAACCGACGGAGTCTTTCTGGGACACCGAGGCGTCGGGCGGAATCGCCGTCGGGGACTACATCGACTACGCATGGTCGGGCTACAATAACAACAACGAGGCTGTGCAGCTGCTCGACCCGTGGCATACCGAGCTGGAGTATGTATCGGCCTATACGCAGAAGCCGATTGCGAATCTTCCTAAAGAACGTTACGGCTGTGTCAATTTCCCGATTTATCCCGGCACGACAGATCCGGTGGAAATAGCTTACAGGGAGCCGGATTTTCTTGTCGATTGGGTGCAGAATAAATACAAACCGAATCAGATTGTCGTATTCGACGACATCCGAACCATTTTACAGGACAAATACGAAACCGCTTGGGATCCGACATTTGCAGCATGTTGTACATATATGGACGATGAAAGCCGCTGGATTCTCGGTACTCGCAACGGTTACAGCTACACTTTGGATACAAACAATCTTGGCACATTACCGAACGGAACCGGAGGTTACGGCAAATGGCTGAAAGATTGGTAAACTGAATATGAAACTAAAATCGGTCGACAGGTTTCATCCGACTCTCTCACATTTTTCTGAAAAGAAAAAACTGCTAAATCCAAAAAAACTTGAATTCTAACCACTTGAATTTTAAACTTTAATTACTTTAAGCTATGAAAACTTATATTAAGATTTTCAGCACGCTCTTTATCGGAGCAACTGTATTATTTTCCTGCCAACAGGCAGAGGAACCTCAGCTGGATGCTGTTCAGCCGGAGGCGAAAATGACCCGTGCATTCGGAGACAAAACTCCGATCGTCGCCATTTATGTCGAGACCAACGACGTGAATCCGCTCAATGCCGGCGATTACAAACTTCCCAACGGCAAGCCCTATGCCGATATCGTGGAATTCTTCGCTTCCAATATTCACAAGGAGACGGTGAACGGTGTCGTGCGTCCGACGCTCTACCTGAACGACAAGATGACCAACCTGCTGGAGAACGGCGGTTACCTGACCTAATGTGAAACCCTTGCAAGATATGGGCATCAAGGTGCTGCTTACCGTGCTGGGCGACTGGCAGAATATCGGAGTCACCAGCATGAACGACACGCAGGCCGATCAGTTCGCCACGATCCTTGCCTATGCCGTGCAGAAGTACGGTCTCGACGGTATCGGATTCGATAACGAATATGACGGATCGCCGACTACCGTCAGCGGTTCTTGGGGCAACATCATTACCAAACTGCGCGCTAAGATGCCGGCCGACAAGCTCATCACTGTATTCCAATGGGGCAACTATGGCTCTTCGCAGATCAACGCCACGGCCGGCGCCAAGATCGATTACGTTTATGCAAACTTCGGATATAGCACTTATATCGGTGTAGCGGGTGTTACCAAAGACCGTTTTGCTCCGCTGTCGCTCAATCTTGGTGTGTACAATAGTCCTTCTACGGCTGGCGACCGTGCTTATGACTTGGCTGAAGCTGGTTACGGTGCGATCATGCACTTCAACCTGCGCACACGGTCGCAGAACGATCCTACGGCTCTGTTCAAGGCGATTGCCGACGGCGCTTGGGGCGAGACCAACGTGACCTGCACGAACGGCAACCGCCCGCAGGACTGGACGTTCGTTCCCACCGGTTACACGATTACCTACGCTGAAGCTACTGCCCAATAAATTTCTGAGAGATGAGACTCTGTCGACCGATTTGAGTTTATATATAGCTTGATCTATGGTCCGTGTATCGTCTTTTGGAGATACACGGGCCTTTTTGCCGTCCGGGAATACGTCGGTTAAGTCACGGCTTCGAATGTGTTGAATGGCCTGATTTTTTATATCTTTGCCCCAGACTGCAAACTGTATTCCTTATGAAATCCCCTTTCCTGCAAAATCTCAATGAACTGCCGGGGCCGGTGTGGCTGTTCGGCGCTTACGGCATGACCCGGCTGGGCGAATGGTCTTTCGCGCTGCTGATGCAGTGCGTGAACGGGAACCTGCGGCTCGACGGCTTGACCGCCGGAATGCAGCTGCTGGGACTTGCCGGGGCATTGCTGCCGGTTGCGCTCCTCTGCTCGCTGGCGCTGCGCAAATCCTATGGGCTGCCTCTGGTCCGCTGGTATGCCGGTTTGCGGGTGCTGGTGCACGGTGTGGCCGTAATCGCCCCGTTGGTCGCCGGTTATGATCCGGAGGTGTCGGGCGGCTATGCCGGGCTGGTGCGTACCGAGGTGCTGAATCTGGTCCGGGGCGGCCTGTGGTTCGGATTTCTTTGCTGGCTGGAACGCTCGCAGACCCTTGCCCGACTGATGCCCGCGGAAAAGCGGCGCGCGCTTTGGTGGGCCGTCGTGCCGATGGCCGCACTGGCGCTCTTCGGAATGTGAAAACCGCTGTCGGATATGCGTGCCGGGCCGGATTTGCGGTCCGGTTTTTTGCGTCCCGCGCCGGCGGTTCCGGCGGCCGTGAAGTCCGGGCGCGGATGCCGCCGTTAGCGTGCCGTTGCAAATCGAACGGCTGTGCGCACCCTTTCCCGGAAGGCGCTGTTCCCGCAATATGAAATAAGATATTTTGGAATCAATATTGCCGTTTTGAATGTTTTGTCGTAAATTGTACTCGCAACAGTCCCAAAAAAGAAGTGTCGGTGTTGTATTTTCCGAATATGTTTCCTACATTTGTAGTAACATATTGACTAACACGGAAAGTGTAAGTTTATTCTCGAGTGGTAAATCTTGCAAATTATTACGAAGGAGAGAATAGGCCGGCATTTCTTCACGTTCTGTCCGTTTTCGGATTTAGAGCGTGGGACTGTTGCTTATTTTATTCTTCAGGTTTTGCAAGAACCTCCCACTCTAAAATAAGCATTCAGCACCACGCTTTCCTTATTTTTTAACGATGACATGTTATGCAGGACCCTTTCGGTGCGGGGGCCTGAACCGGCGCGTCGCCCTGTCGATGCGGAGAGCACACTAACCCTTACTTAAACATATCTATGAAAAACGTATTCAGAACTTTTCTGACGGCTGCTGCCGTGTTTGTAACGCTGGGCGCTGCGGCGCAGGAGGACCCCTCGAAGGAGACCGTGATCATCAATCCCTTTGCCTGCACCGACGCCGTGAGTCAGGCTGCGTGCGACAACATGCGCGCCGCCGTGCTGTCGGGCTTTTCCGACCGGGGGCGTTTCCACATCGTCGACGCCCTGACCGACGAAACGCTGTCGAAACTCTACGCCGACCGCAATGCCGAGGACGTGGTGAACGACGCCAACTGGAAATCCGAGAGCGAAGCCGCCTACAAGGCGCTGGGCGCCAAGAAGGTCGTTATCGGTCAGGCCAACAACGTTTCGTTTTCGACCTTCAAGTCGGACATCGACGGCAAGATGTATAACAAGGCCGAGGTGACGCTGGCGCTGAAGGTGTACAATATCATCGACGGCGCGATGGTCGGATCGGAGACCATCGCCGTGACGGGTGTCGATGCCGATTCGAAGGACGGCGCGTTCAACGACGCGATGAAGGATCTGCGCAAGGCGATGACCAAGTTCGTCGACAACCACTTCAAGTTCGAGACCTACATTCTGGAGCTGGGCGAAGCCGACAAGAAAGGCCGCGTGAAGGACCTCTACATTTCGGGCGGCTCGGAGATGGGCGTCGCCAAGAAGACGCGCTTCAAGGTCTACACCGAGCGCAAGATCGGTCCTAAGGTGACCAAGTCGGAGATCGGTACGCTCGTCGCCGTCGAGGTGATGGAGGGCGTTACCAAATGTCAGGTCGCTGCCGGTGAGGAGGCCATCAAGGAGAAGTTCAACAGCGGCGAGAAGCTGATCGTCATCGTCGACAAGCAGGGAACGGCCGCAGGCGGATTCCTCAAAGGTCTGGTAGGTGCGTAAGCGCTTCGAAAAATATCCTGTTCCATACAGTCTCCGGGATGCCGACGGCGTTCCGGGGGCTTTATCCGTTCAAACTTAAAAACAAAATCAAATGTTTAGGAAGTCCGTATTGTCAGTTATCGTCGTTCTTTGCGCCCTGATCCCGGCGGCGGCCCAGAATTATACGACCGATGCCATCCTGAAGAACACGACCGGAAAAATTGCGACGCTGGAGTGTTCGGGAATCGCCCGTACGAAGAAGGAGGCAACCGAAATGGCGAAAAAATCCGTGATATATACTTATTTATATAACGGTATAGACGGCCTGAACGACAATAAGCCCCTGCTGGGCTACAAACCTTCGGCCGACGCTTCGCAGTACGTGGGCACGCTGCTCGGCACGACCCGCTACGCCAATTTCATCCGCAGCTGTACGATCGCCGACCGCACCAACAAGACGGCCGATAAGAACATACAGGTCTTCGCGACGATCGACCTCTACACCGAGTCGCTCGAACGGGACCTGATCAACAACGGCGTCATCGGGCGCAGCGCTTCCGACATCGCGCTCTCCGAGACGCAGGAGGCGATCGCCATGCCGACGGTCATGGTGGTGCCTTTCCGCAAGGGAGACGAATCCTACGAGGAGGCGATCCGTAACAATTCGGACATGCGCATGGCCATCTCGAAGGTGAACGAAGGCTTCATCGGCGAGGGCGTCGAGACCAAGGACCTGCTCACCTCGCTGAACAACGCCAACACCTATCAGGTGCGTATGGGCGACGGTATGTCGTTGGACGACGCGATTCTCGCCAACTCCGGGGCCGACGTCTCGGTGAGCGTCGATATCAATCAGGACGTCAACGACGGCGGCGTACGCGTGTCGCTGACCCTGCAGGCGATCGAGGTCGCCACGGGCAATACGCTGGCCACCAAATCCGAAATTTCGGGCCGCAAGCGCACCACGGCCGACGTGTTGTGCGGCGTCATGGCCAAGGCGATGATCGGCGACTTCATGAAACAGATCTCGACCCGCATGGCGACCAAAATCTCGACCGGACAGAGCGTGGCCGTGCGTTTCACGATCGATCCCGGATCGGCGATCGACATGGACACCGAAATCAACAACATCATGCCGCTTTCGGATATTCTCGTGTCGTGGGTCAAGCGCCACGCCAAGAACGGCAGATACCATACGCAGGGCCGTACGAGCACGCTGCTGGCCTTCAGCGACATCTTCGTGGACAACTCCGTGGAAGACGGCATGCAGTCCGACGTCAATGACTTCGCGCTGGCGCTCTACCAGTACCTCAAGGGGCTGAACCTCTCCGTGTCGCGTACGATCACGGGAAATTCCATCGACGTAATCATCTACTAAACAACAGACCATGAATCTGCTTCGCAAACTATCCCTCTTCGCGGCGTTCGCGCTGGGCGCGCTGTCGCTCCGGGCGCAGACCGTAATCGACCTTTCGGCCTATATCGACGAAGACACGGCCGCGCAGCTCGGCGAGAGCAACGCTGCGGCGCTCCGCAATAAGATCAGCAAGATCATCACCCGCAACGGCATGGCCGATGCGGCGGGGCTTTTCGTCGTCACGCCGACGCTTACCGTCACCGACGACGGCACGGTCGATACGGGCATGACGACCGTGCATGTCGTGCGTGCCGACCTGACCCTTTCGGTCAAGAACCTCTTCGAGAATACCGTTTTCGCCAGCCAGACCGTATCGCTTCAGGCCAACGGCAAGAGCGAAGAGGCCTGCATGCGTTCGCTTATCAACAAGGTGAACGTGAACGACGTGCGTTTCGCCAAGATGATCAAGGACGTGCAGCAGAGCATCGCCGACTACTATACGCGCCAGATGCCGAAGATCCTCTCCAAGATCAACTCGCTCGTCGCCCGCGGGGAGTACGAGGATGCGATGGCCGCGCTGGCGGTAGTGCCGGAGAATGTCGATGAGTACGAAACAGTCTCCGACCTCAAGGTGCAGGTCTACAACAAACTGCTCGAAAACGAGGTGAAGCGGGCCGTCGCCGAAGCCGATATTCTGGTCCGTCAGGGCGATATCGACGCGGCGCTGGATTTGTGCCGCTCGTGCAACCCGGTAAGCCCCAATTACGGCGAGGTCGTCCGCTTCCTGAACCGGCTCGACGCGCAGGCCGCGGCCGCCGAAGCCGCCGCTCTGGAGCAGGAGCTGCGCAGGATGGACGCCGAGCAGCTGCGCGAACGCACGCAGCAGGAGGCCGCGGCCGAAGCCAAGACGCTGAAGCAGACCAAGGCCGATTCCTATGAGAAAAAAGGCAAGTCGCTGGGCGAGTGGCTCTTCGGACTCTGATCGAACCATGTCGGAACTAACTTTAGGATTACGATGAAAACCTGTCCCGTCTGCGGCGCCCAGATGCCCGATTCGCAGAACCTCTGTCCCGCCTGCGGCGCCGATTACGTCGAAGCCGTGGTCAATGACATTACCGCCGGGGTCGAAGCCGATCCCTCTCTGATGCTCGCCAGTCTCGAAGAGGGGCTGGCCGGGCTGGATACCGTCCCGATGCCCGCACCGGGCGAAACGGTCCGCAAGATGATGCCCCTGCTTTGCGGTGTTGCGCTGGCTTTCTGCCTGCTCTCCGGTGTGCTTACCGGGGCCAATTTCTTCTATCTGCTGGCCATTGTCGCACTGATCCTGCTGGTGGCTGCGCTGATGCGGGGAAGACAGCGGCTGAGCGCCGGGGAGGTGGTCGTACGGGCCGCCGCACGGGTCTTCGCCGAGGACGCCGCTTCGGTGCGGGAGCGCTTCGCGGGCAATGCCGAGGTGATGGCCCGGCTCGACGCCATGGAACTCCGGCTGGACGACGCCCTTGCCGGGCAGGCCGCGGCCCATGCCCGGAACCGCAAAAAGGTGATGCTGGTTGCGGCCGTCGTGCTGGCCCTTTGCAGTGCGGGCGTCGGCGCGCTGGCCGTGCGGAACCATGCCGCCCGCAGGGCCGAGGCGGCTTATGCCGCGCAGCCCGAATGGATCAAGCTGCGGGATGGTTACCTCGCATCGGCCGGCGATGACGGGGACGGCGGCAAAGACCTGCGGCTGAAAGTAGTACATGCCATGCTCGCAGCAGGCGAAAGCGCGGCAGCCGAGGAGTTCTTTTTCGCACACAGCCAAGGGAGGATGGGCGACGTCGATTGCGCCCTGCTCATCGCCCGCCATTACAAGACACATAACGACGCGGAGGCCCTCGGCGCTTTTACGGACCGGGTGAAACTGCGTTACGATTCCGATACGCGGAAGGTAAAATCCCTAAAATGACAATCCGATGAAGCGTTTACTTACTTTCGCGCTGCTGCTGTCGGCATGCTGTATCTCTTCCGGGGCTTTTGCCCAGAAGGACAAGGTCGTCGAGGCGAGCGGCAAGCGCAAGCCCGACTGGATCGGGAAGTCCGATCCGTCGCATTTCGCCGTCACGGAGGTAGGGGAGACCCTTTCCGCCGCTTCGGACAAGTGCATGGCTTCGATCCGCCAGTATATCGTCAATGCCGTGGCGGTCAACATCTCGTCCGCCGAGAAGATGACCACGCGGCAGGTTACGCGCGACCAGCTGGTCAGCGTGATGAACGACTACTCCTCGGTGCTGATGACCGAGGCCGGGAAACTGCCTTACCTGAATAATATCACCCTCTCGAACGCCGAGTCGATTTACTGGGAGCGCGTATACAGCAAGAAGACCAAGACCTACCGTTACGAATATTCGGTGCTCTATCCCTTCCCGGAGGCGACGCGGCGGCAGTTGATCGAAGCGTTTCTGGCTATCGACGATGCCAAGCAGGCCGAGTACGAGCGTCTGCGCGGCGAACTCGAAACGATCACCGACCTCGACCGCATCCAGCAGAACGTGAATGAACTCGACGGACTGTACGGCTATTTCTTCGACGCTACCCGCAAAGGTGCGGTCGAAACCCTGAAACGCAACTATCTGGCGCTCTACAACGGGCTTTCGGTCGAAGTCGAGTCCGAGACGCCGGGCGCCTGCGTCTATTCGCTGCGGCTCGGCGGCCGCCGGGCCGTGACCGCCCGCCAGCCGCGCCTGCAGAGCGAGTCCGCGCTCGAAATGACCGTCAAACCTTATGGGGACGATCTCTATCTGCTGACTTACAATTCCGAATACGCATCGCCGGCCGACGTCAATAAGATCGACCTCACGTATCTGTTCGGCGGCGCTCGCGTGTCGCGGACGATCTATTTCGATCCCGCTGAAGGCAAGGTCGCCGTGCTCCCGAAGGGTGTCGTCCGTTTCGAGCAGACCGGCAGCCTGCTGCGCGGCACCATCCAGCTGCGCGTGAACGGCGCGCAGGCCGAGGTGCGCGAACTTGTGTTCTGGAATCCCGCCGATGGTGCGCGCTTTGCCGCCGCGAAGGTCGAACCCGCCCGGATCGCGCAAGGCGAGCGGATCCTGAGTTTCGAAATGTCGGCCGCCCCGGCCCGTTCGATGAACGAACTGGACGTCGTCAAGGGACGTCTGGTCGTCTGTAATCCCGCGGACGGAAAAACCGCGGAGATCAATTTTACACTGCCTTACAAACTTACTACTAAATAAATCGGAAAGATGAAAAGAACCCTCATTGGAGCGATCGCTCTCGTACTCGCTGCCGGCGCCGTGTCGTGCAGTTCTTCGAAAAAGGCCGTCGGCCCGGCTGCCCCTGCCGGCATGGTCGAAGAGGCCATTCCGCTGAGCGGGCCGCAGTACCGCAGCGATGCGGAATATTACCGTGCCGTGCAGAACGGCGTGAGCACCGAACGCAGCACGGCGCAGAAGATCGCCATGCAGAACTGCCGTCAGGACTTGGCCGCCGCCATTCAGGCCGATGTGAAGACGGTTATCGAAAACTATGTGAAGAATCAGGATACGGGCATCTCGGCCGAGCATAAGTCGCAGTATCAGGAGCTGGCCTATACGGCCGTGAACCAGCAGCTGCGCGACGTGCAGATCGTCGAGGAGAAGATGTTCCGTCAGGACAACGGCTCGATGCGCTACTACGTCTGCATGCAGCTTCCCAAAGCCGCTCTCGAAGCCGCCGTGGAGGATGCGATCGCCAAAGACGCCAAGCTCAATCTGGAATTCGACCGCGCGCAGTTCAAGAAGATCTTCGAAGAGCAGATGGCGGCGTTTGCACAATAGCGGCCGGCCGATATTGTTGTCCGATTGACGGCGCTCCCCTCGCTGGAGGGAAGCCGCCGTCTCTTATCCGTAACCGATCCGTCTATGAAACGCTACCTGATTCTGTTGTTGTCGCTGTTTTTCGCCGTGCCCCTTGCGGCGCAGTCGCGGCGCGAAGCCCTGCTCGAATATCAGGCCCGCCGCAGGCAGGCCTACGCCGAATTTCAGGACAACTACCGCAAAGCCTGCGCCGACTTCATGCGCAAGCGCTGGGAGGCTTTCCGCTCCGAGGCTCCGGTGCCTCTTCCCGAAAGGAAGGAGCCGCCGCAGCCCGTTGTGAAACAGCCCGACGAATCGGCGGCGCCCACGCAGGACCGGATTCCCTATAAGGAGGTGGTCGAAGCGCCCGTTCGCACGGTTCCGGAGACCCCCGCGACGCCTGTCGCGCCGGAAGTTCCCGGCGCTCCGGAGGAGCCTGACGGGCCGAAAGCTCCGGACGCACCTGCGGAGCCGAAACTTCCCGGCACGAAAAAGGACGGGGACCGTACGCCTCCTGCCGCGACCGGAAAGGGTGGTCCGGCTCCCGCCGTCGTGACTTCGCGCCCCTATCGTTTTTACGTTCTACGGTACGGAGTGCTCGGTGTCGCTGGCCGCAAAACATCGGTTCAAACTGGCGTCGTTGCAGGAAAACAGCGTCGCCGATGCGTGGGAGCGCGTCGCGGGCGGTGCCTACGATCCGGTGGCGAAGGAGTGCCGCGAGCTGAAAGAACAGCTGCGGCTCAACGACTGGGGCTACTACGCGCTGGTACGTACGCTTAGCGACGGGTTTTTCGGCAAACAGTCGGCCGAATCGGTCGTGCTGCAGTCGTTCCTGATGGCCGAAGCGGGCTGCAAAGTGCGGCTGGCACGGGGCGGCGACCGCCTCTGCCTGCTGCTGGCGCTCGACGATCAGGTCTATGCCAAACCCTATTTCAAGATCGACGGACAGACCTTCTACCTGCTGGACGATATGGCGCGGGCCGCATCGTACAACATCTGCAATTTCAGGATGCCCGGCGAACGCCCGCTGTCGCTGGCGATGCCCGTGCCGCCCGTGCTGGCGCAGAAATCCGGACAGCCCGCCGTGCGGAAGTGCGGCGAGGGAGCGCTCACGACGACGGTCGCGGTGAACCGGAACCTGATGGATTTCTATACCGATTATCCGCCCTGCTACTGGAGCATTTATGCGGCGACCGAACTGACTCCGGCGGTGCGCGACCAGCTTTACCCGACCCTGCGCAGCGCGCTGGCGGGCAAAGGCGAGTACGACGCGGCCAACCTGCTGCTGCACTACCTGCACCGGGCGTTTCCCTATAAGACCGACGAGGCCCAGTTCGGCGTCGAGCGCACGCTCTTCGCCGAAGAGATGTTCCATTACCCCTACAGCGACTGCGAGGACCGTTCGATCCTCTTCGCACGGCTGGTCAGGGACCTGATGAAACTGGACGTAGTCCTGCTTTACTACCCGGAGCATATCGCCACGGCGGTCTGTTTCAAGGAAGACGTGAAGGGCGACTACATGCAGATAGGCGCCGGACGCTATGTCGTCTGCGACCCGACTTACGTGGGGGCCGACGTGGGCGACGCGATGCCCGACCTGAAACGGGTCGCGGCACAGGTCGTCAAAATTGACTAACCCTTAAAACCCGATTCGCGATGTTTTGTCCCAATTGTGGAAAAAAGTGCGAGAATAACGCTTTGTTCTGCTGGAACTGCGGCACCAAACTGCCCGCAGCAGCCGGACGGTCCGCTTCGGCGGCTTCCGGCGGTCAGTCCGCTCCGGTTTCAGCGGTTCCGGCCGCTTCTGCTCCGGCGGGTCACTCCGGTCCGGACGCCCCGGCGGCTTCCGCTTCTGCGGCCGCACCGACCGTTTCGGCCGCGTCGGCAGCTTCCGCAGCACCTGCGGCTCCGATCATTCCGCCGGTATCTGCGGCTCCGGCCGCTCCGGCACGACTTCGGGGACTGTCGCACCCGGCGGTGCGCAGAGTCGCTATGCCAAGGAATCCGGCGGGCGGATGGCCGAAGGAGTCCTTTTCACCAACCTGCGGGCGCTCTCCCGCAAATTCGGCACCGATGCCGGCGCGGTGCGCAAACTGCTGGCGGCTTATGCCGAGGCGTCGCTCACGCACGGTATCCGCTACCATATCATCGACGCCGCGGATTACGCTTTTATCAACCCCGAAGCGGGCGACGACCGCCGGGTGAGCCTTTCGCCGTCGGATTCGTGGGTCGGGCACGGGTATCTGCTGGCCGACTATTTCCGTTTCGGGCGCAGCACCTCCGAGGACGAAACCAACTATCTGTTCATCATCGGCGGCAGCGACGTGATCCCGATGCCGGTGGTACCGCAGTATATCTCCGATCCCGATTACAGCGATACGGACATCGACACCGATATTCCGTATGCCTACCTGCTGGGCGAGAAGACCTATTCCATGCTGGGGTCGGCGGAGATTTTCCAATACGAACAGTATTTCCATGTAGGCCGCCTGCCGCTTGCGGAGGACGCTTCGCTGGACGATCTGGCGGGGTATCTGCGCCGCGCGGCGAAGGCTCCCGGCACGCTCGGTATCGGACGTGTGTACGGCCAGACCGACCTGACGTGGCTGTCGGCTTCGGCTTCGGTCAGCGAACCCTTCCGCCGCCACAAACTTTACCGGGGCGACGAGCGGCTGGACGAGCGCATTTATTCCCGGAATCTTTTTATCAGCCCCTGCGTCGAACGGTCGATCGTCGATAAGGTCTTCGACCGGAACGCCGACCTGTATTACTTCAACCTGCACGGAAGCGACGCGCCGACGGCGTGCAGTTTCTATGCCTCCTACCGGCAGCAGTGCTACGAGGCGATCACGCCGCGCCAGCTGGCTTCGGCCGAAGCGGCGAACGTGGTGGTGACCGAAGCCTGCTACGGAGCCAAATTTCAGGATTACGGCCGCGGCGAGACGATGCTGCTCGCCGCCATGGGCGACAAGACGCTGCTTTACCTCGGCTCGTCGCGCATTGCGTGGGGGGCGTCGCAGAGCAGTTCGGCGGCCGATCTCAACAACGCCGACCGCCTGACCAATGTCTATATGTCCAGACTGCTCGAAGGGTACAGCGCGGGCGAGGCGTTCTATCTGGCCCGTCAGAGCTTCTTCGATTATAACGACGGTTATTTTACGCCGCATCAGGCGCTTACGATCGTCGAGTTCAACCTTTTCGGCGATCCCTACCTTTGTGTCGGGACGCGGCGCGGTGAAGCGAAGGTTCAGCTGCGCGAGGTTAAGGCGCTGGCCAAAGGGCCGGTGAATGCCGTCGTCGAACGCAAGTGCGTGTACGAGGCAGCTCCGGCGTCCATCCTCGATCAGGTGCGCAACGCCGTGGACCGCAACCTGCTGGCCATACGCGCCACGGTAGACAAACAGCTTTACGAACGGCTGGGCGTGGAGCCGCGCAAACTCTCGACCGTCACCCGGCTCAGATACGGCAACGGCGATGAATTCTACGCCTTCAACTATGTCGAGACCGACGGCACGATCGAGAGCCGCCACACGGCGACGGCCGACATGAAGGGCGATGTGAAATCAATAATATCAACTAAATAGAACGACTACTATGAAATGCCAGAATTGTAATTCAGAACTCCTTGAGGGGGCGAAATTCTGCACGACCTGCGGAACGCCCGTCGCCGCGCAGCCTGCCGGCGGCGTGTGCGGGAAGTGCGGCGCCCGGCTGCTGTCCGGCGCCAAATTCTGCACGACGTGCGGCGCTCCGGCCGCGGCTGCGCCGGAGAGTGCGCCCGCACCCGAAGCGCAGGCCGCCGAAGGGGGCGAACTGGCCGCCGTGAAGCAGAAGATTTTCTGGAACATCCAGAAAGGCGAAGTGGCCTGCCGGGTCAACGAGTCGGAGTTCGTCAGCTACGACTCGGCGCAGGGGCTGATCGTGAACGACGGCACCACGGCCTATATCAAGGCCAACGGCAAGGTGCTGGCCGAGATTCACGGAGGTATCTACGATTTCGTCGATTCCGACGAACTGGAGCGCATACTCGAAAGCCGCAGGGGCGGTGCGGCGGGCGCGTCTTGCGGGCGGCGGCCGTTTCCTGATAAACGCCCTGCTGGGCCGCCGTGTGAAGGACAAGTTCGACAAGAGCGGCGATCCCGAACGCCAGCGTTCGCTGGACGCCGTGATCGAGAGCATGAAGCGGCACGAAGCCTTCTCGCTGACTCTCAAACTCGACAAGAGCTTCTCGCTGGTCTTCGGTTCGGGAACGGCCGAGGAGATGGCCGAATTCAAGCCGATGACCGTCCGTACGAAACTGCTCGACCTGCAGATGGGGCTGCGTGCGATTTTCCGCATCAGCGATTTCGACCGCTTCGCCGAGTACTTCCTCACCGACGAGCGCGTCGCCACGACGCTGAAGATCGCCGGGAAGCTGCAGCCCACGATTCAGAATGCCGTGCAGGCCGTCATGCAGGACCGCAAGGTCGAAGGAACGTCTATTCCCGCCGACGTCATCGAGCTGATTACGGCCAAGATCGTCGCTGCGGGCGACCAGTTCTACGGCCTTACGCTGGAGCGCGTCGCCGAAGTGGCGGCGTCGAACGAGGATCTGGAACGCCTGCGCAGCCTGAGCCGCGAGCTTTATCTTTCGGAGCAGGAGCTGGATTTCCTGCGCCGGACCAACGATTTCCGCAACCGGCTGGCGACGGAGACCAACGGACAGGCCATCGCCGACGCCCGCAGCGACCTGCAGCTATATCAGGGATTGCAGGAGGTCAACAAGGACCGTCTGCTGGCCGACGACGAACTGGATAAGTTCTACACCGTGCTTTCGCGCGAGAAGCGCATCCGCGATGCGCAGAGCGAGGACGAGGTCGAAGCGGCCTTGTCCGACATCGAAAAGACGGGTCTGCTGCGCGAAGAGGACGTCGAGAACCTGCGGATCGACATTGCCGAGCGGCGTTACCAGCGCGGACAAGTGATCAAGCTCATGCAGCTGAAGGACGAGATCGAATTCGAGAAGGTCCGTACGGCGGGCGAGGGCCAGATCGCCGTGGAGACGATGCGTCAGGGGCTGGAACTGCAGGAGCTGACGCTGGCGCACCGCAGGCGGGAGGACGAGTACTCCGACGACCGCCGCGCCAAGGAGCGCGAGCAGATGCGGGCCGACCGTGAGGCGGAGCTGGAGCTGGACGACGCCGAGATGAACGCCCAGATCGAACGTCTGCGCAAGGTCAAGGAGATCAACCGCGAGGACAAGAAGATGGATCTGGACCACGAGCGCGAGATGGAGCGTCTGAAGCAGGAAGCCCTCGACAAGAAGGCGCGGATGACCGCCGAACAGCTGATGGCCGTGGCCGCCGGGGAGAACCTCGATTCGCAGGCGGCGGTGAAGTTCGCCGAGTCGTTCTCGGCGGGGAAGAACGTCGAACAGGTGCAGCAGGCCGCCGAGGCCCGTATCGCCGATTCGCAGCGTCACGAGGACCGCATGCTGGAGATGATGCGCGAGATGAAGGAGATGGCCACGACGATGACCGGGCATATCGTGCAGAACAAGGACGAGGAGCGCGACCGCTACCGCGAACGCATGGAGCGTCAGGAGGAGCGCGTGGACAAGACGCAGGACAGCGCCCTCGAATACGCCACCCGCAACAATCAACAGGCGGCTCCCAAGCCCCAGCCGCAGGCCCCGCAGTCCGTCGGCCGTGTATGCCCCGACTGCGGCACGGTGGCCGCTCAGGGAGTCCGTTTCTGCGCCCATTGCGGGCGAGACCTCAAATAAGCCGGAGTATGGAACGCTACGAAGGTGTGATACTGGTCCGGCTGCAGAATGCCGGATCGAAATCGGAGGGGCGTTACGCCTTTCTGGTGCGGGACGACGACATGAGCGTCCTGAAGCTTTGCCGCGAGGCGTGCCGCCCGCCGACGATCCGTTTTTTGCCGCATATGACCGGCAGGAGGTGGTCGTGACGGGGCGCATGAGCCACGGGTGGCTGGTGGCGGATGCGGTCGAAGCAGCGGCGGATGCCGAAGAGATGGATAATGGTGAAACGACAGAAAACAGGGAACAAGCATGAAAAAATGCCATAAATGCGGTTCGGAACTGGCGGACGACGCCCGGTTCTGCCTTGAGTGCGGCGCCGAGTGCCGCACGATGGAGGTGAAACGCAAACCCAAGTCCGGACCCGAAACCGGAGAGGCCGGACCGCTGGTCGGCGACAAGAACCTGATCAACGAAAGTACGATCATCGGCAAACAGGAGAAGTACGAGGCTTCGAACATCACGATTCACAATACGATCAACGAGGACCAGTCGCACAAGATCGTCGAGTGCGCGGTTTCGGGCAAGCGTATCTATATGGACCAGAGTGTGGTATGTCCGCAATGCGGCGGGCAGGTGGCGCTGGAGTATTATGTCGAGACCTCGAAGCGCTGCGAGAATTGCGAGCAGCAGGCCCGCGAGGAGTACCGCGTGTTCGTGGCGCGCGTCATGGGCGCTCCCGGACCGTTCGACGCGGCGCGCAAGCAGCAGTTGGACGCCGAGGCGCGGCGTCTTCGCATCGATGCCGGAACGCAGGCTTCGATTCTGCGGGCCTTGCAGCAGCGCGCTCCGTCCGGAAATGCGGCGGAGCTGAGTTCCGTGCAGCGGGCCGAACTGGAGGCCGCGGCGAAGCGTCTGATTACGGCGACCGAGCGTGAGCAGGGGTTGAAGAGTCTGGAGACCTTTACGGCGCTGCACGAGGTTTCGTCGAATTACGAGGTGGGATACTGGTATTTCCTCGCCATGGCGATTCTCGATCCGGCCGGATCGGTGAAGAGTTACGAGGAGGAGCTGACCGACGATTACTGGCAGCGTTACTGGGGCTTCTGGCCTACTGCAACACGGGATCGCCCAAGGGAAGCGCCGCCGTGGACCGCGTGCGCGCGGTGTTCGGCGATCGGGAGGACGACGTGCGGCTGGCCGAGACGGTCTATTACCTTGCGCGCGGCTTCGATTCGTTCGAAGGCTCGATGCTGGAGCGGGCCGGGGAGTTGTCGGCTTCGATCCGCCGGGAGTATCTGTCCAAACCGCTGACGATGGTTTACGACGCGTTGCAGCGGCTTATCCGCGACGATATCCAGCTGGATCAGCAGTACAGCGCCGAGGAGATGTTTGTCTTCGTGGACGTTTTCCGGGCCGGCAAGTATATCGAATACCTGTGCGCCGAGCAGGCGCGCCGCGAGCAGGAGGCCCGCGACGAGCAGGAGCGGCAGGCCCGCGAACGGCAGGCTGCGGAGGAGGCCCGCCGCCGGAAGCAGGCCGAGTTGGCCGCCGACCGTTCGAAGCGCATGGAGCAGGAGATGGCCCGTCTGGGCGCGGCGAAACCCGCCGCAGCGCACTCCGACGCCAAAGCGTTCGCCGGATACGAGACCGCAGTGCCCGTAAAGAAGAAAACCAGTTTGGGAAAAATAATCCTGATCGCGGTGGTCTGTCTGATCCTGCTGATCGGATTGCTGTTCCTGATTCCGGCTCCTGAGTCGCTGCAGTAGGCTGCCGGCCGGAATGCAGGTTGTTATGATATAACGTCGGTTCTTATAATATAAATAAGGTAAACCGGTCGGTTAACGGATTCACCCCCGTCACTATGGATGTGGCGGGGGTGAATCGTGTTTTTGAGGAGCTGGCGGGGCATTTCTTCCGGCGATATGCGGGGCTGCGGGCCGTCCGTCGTCCGGCAGGCGGGCGTTGCGAACCGCAGGAACGATCTAATCTTTGAATAAATATTATATAAAATAATACAAAAAGCCGATTGATGTGTTTTTTCTCAAAAAATATTGTTATATTGCGTCATTAAATAATACTTAATAAACCTTGACTGTATACCGAATTCATTATTAACCTAACTATTAATTTAAAACTTGAAGTATGCTTGAAGCTTTCTCAACGAACAGAAACAGAAGCAGAGCCGGCCTCATGGCGCGCATGCTGCTTTCCGTACTGGGAATTTTCCTGTGTGCAGGTGCTTTAGCGCAAAACGTAGCCCTGAAGGGCGTGGTGAAGGACAATACGGGTGAAAAACTGACGGGCGTGTCGATTATCGTCGAGAATACCTCGATGGGTACGACGACCAACAGCGACGGCGAATACTCGATCGAAGCGCCGAAGGGAGCGACGCTCGTGTTTTTCTTCCTCGGTTTCGAAACCCAGCGCGTAGAGGTGGGCAACAGGACCGTCGTGGACGTCGTCATGTCGCAGACCGCGGTGGGTATGGACGAAGTAGTCGTGGTGGGCTACGGTACGCAGTCGCGCCGTACGATCACTTCGGCCGTGACCAAAATCGACGGCGATCTGGTAAAGGGCACGCCGGTCAATACGCTCGGCGAGGCGCTGAAGGGCAAGATCGCCGGTGCGCGTGTTTACAGCAGCAACAACACGCCCGGCGCAGACCCCGTGATCCGTATCCGCGGCGGCTCGTCGATCGACGGCAATAACGACCCGCTGATCTTGGTGGACGGCGTGGAGCGCGCTTTTTCGGGCATCAACCCCAACGACATCGAGTCGATGGAGGTGCTCAAGGACGCCGCCTCGACGGCTGTTTACGGTTCGCGAGGTTCGAACGGCGTGGTGCTCATTACGACCAAGTCGGGCAAGCGCAATACGGGTCCCCGCGTGACGTTCGACGCCAATGTCGGTTTCCAGCAGGCGGAGCGTCGTTTCGACCTGCTCGGTGCCGAGGATTACATCCGCATCGTGCGTACCTCGATCGCCGAGGGCACGAGTCCCATGAACAACTTTACATCCGGATTCTCGGCAAGTTCGATCAACGACGCCAATTCGGTCTACTCGACCCGCTGGCTCGAAGAGGGCGAAGCTCTGCCGGCGGGCTACAAGAAGATGCGTGACCCGCTGGACAATACCAAGTGGTTGATTTTCCAGGATAACGACTGGCAGGACGTACTCTTCCGCGACAATTGGTGGCAGAATTACTACGTGGGTATCGACGGCGGTACGGAGAAGACCTCTTATGCGGCCAGCGTGGGCTATACCAAGGACGACGGCGTGGCACTGGGCACGGGTTACGACCGTCTCAACGCGCGCATCAGCCTGAATTCCAACGTTACGAAACGCCTCCGGGTGCGTGCTACGGCCGATTATTCGGATGCCCGGAGCGAAGAGTTCGACAACCAGATGAATGCCATCTCGCGCGCCCTCTCGGCTGCGCCGACCATGAAGCGTTACATGGCGGACGGTGTGACACCGGCGTACGGTTACAACGCTACGTCGCTGAACCCCGAATATTATGCCTATATCTATGACTTCGACAACCGCAACAAGCGGCTTTCGATCGTCGGCGGGCTGGATTGGGAGATCATCGACGGACTGAAGGCAACGGTGGACGCTTCGACCTACAACCATGTGACCCGCAAGAGTTCGTTCCGCAAACGCGGCTATTTCTCCAACCTGACTCCGACCACGGAGAGCTTCAACGAGCTGACGCGCACGAAACTGGACGCCTATGTGAATTATTCCCGCACCTTCGCCGAGAAGCACAGTCTTTCGGCCATGGCCGGTTACTCCTATTCGCGCGACAAAACCAATGCGTTCGCCGCTTCCGCCGAGGGCGGAGGTTCGGACCTGACGCCCACGCTGACGGCGCAGCCCGACCGTACGTCGAGTACGAGCAGCTTCTCCGAAATCGTGATGCTCAGCTACTTCGGCCGTATCAACTACGACTATAAGAAGAAATACATGCTTACCGCGACGTTCCGCGCCGACGGATCGTCAAAGTTCCTCAAAGGCAATCAGTGGGGGTACTTTCCGGCTATGTCCGCCGGCTGGATGATCTCGGAAGAGAACTTCATGGAGTCTACCCGCCGGGTTGTGGACGACCTGAAACTTCGCGTGAGCTACGGTCAGACCGGTAACAACTACATTTCGGTCAATGACGCGCGCGGCAAGTACAACGTGAACTTCTACAACGGTAATCCGGGGCTCCATCCCGCCGTGATGCCCAATCAGGATTTGCAGTGGGAGGTGACCACGCAGCTGGACGCCGGTTTCGACCTGTCGATGTTCAACAACCGGCTGATGGTGACGGCCGACTACTTCAACCGTCTGACCGACAACCTGATCTATTCGAAGGATATGCCCAACACGACCGGTTTTTCGAGCGTGAAGACGAATATCGGCAAGGTGCGTTTCTATGGTTTCGACCTTGAGATCAGCAGCCGCAATATCGTGAAGAAGAATTTCTCGTGGGAGTCGAAGTTCACGTGGAGCTACGTGAAGAACAAGGTGGTGAAGCTGCCCGACAACGGTCTGCCCCAGAACCGTGTAGACGGTATCCGCGTGGGTAATACCAACGAGTATTTCGGCGGTATCGCCGAGGGCGAGCCGCTCTATCAGGTGGTGGCCTTCAAGATGAAGCACATCATCCGTACGCCTGAACAGCTCGCCGCGGCGATCTATGACAGCTATTCGAAGGGTTACAATCCCGACGACGGCACGACCGTGAAGGGCCGCAAGAACATGGGCGACTACGAATGGGTGAACCGTCCCGGTACGACCAAGGCCGTGGTGAACGGTGAGGAGGTGGAGCAGATCAACTCCGAGGACAAGTTCGTGATCGGTTACAGCGTGCCCCACTCGACGGGCGGTTTCAGCAATACGTTCCGCTACAAGGGCCTCTCGCTGAACGTCTACCTCGACTGGGCTATCGGCCACACCATCCGTCACGCCCAGATGGCCCGCCAGTTCATCAATACCTTTACGGGCAATACGGCCCTGAACGCCGGTGTGCTCGACACGTGGTCGCCTCAGAATCCGGATGCCAAGTACGCTCGCTTCTATTCGGGCGGTGAGAGTGTTTCGGCTAATTTCAAGAACGACTCCGATGTCTTTGCGTTCAAGGGCGACTACCTCTGTGTCCGAGAGCTGAGTCTTGCGTGGGACCTGCCCAAGAAGTTCGTTTCGAAGCTGGGCATGCAGGGCGCTTCCATCACCTTGGCGGGAAACAACCTGCACTACTTTACCGCAGTGCCGGGCGTATCGCCTGAGGTGGGTACGATGAGTACGAACGCCGCAGGCTACAACAACTATCCTCCGATCCGTCGTATTTCGCTCGGAATCAAGGTGATTTTCTAAATATTACAGCAACTAAGTTAAATATACGATTATGAAAAAGATATTCGGAATATTGTGCCTGATCACCCTCTCGCTGGCCGGAGTCTCCTGTCACGGCGATCTGGACATCGCGCAGAAGGGGCAGGTAACGGGCGGCGACGCTTGGGGCAGCCAGTCCAATGCGTTGGCCAACATGTACGGCATGATGAGTACTTTCCGCGCGGCCTTCGCCACGGACTATATGTACTGGGGCGAGTACCGCACGCAGATCTGGGGTAAGGGAAACGAGACGCAGCCTTCGCGTGACTTCGTATATACCAACAACATCGCTTCGACGCATGCGCAGGCGGACTGGACGAGTCTCTACACGACGATCAACCATGCCAACCTGATTCTCAAGTACGTGCCGGGAATCGGCTTTACGGACGAGGGGCAGAAGAACCAGATCTTGGGAGCCGCCCATTTCGTGCGCGCGTTCTGCTACTACTGGATCGGCCGTATCTGGGGTGACGCTCCGGTGCTGACGGCGGGTTTCGAGTCGGACGGGCAGGAGGGGCTGTTCCCCTCGCGCGATCCTGCGGACGTCGTATTCCGGCAGGTCGGCGACGATATCGTGGCGGCGGTGGATTATCTCAAGAACGCTTCGGTATCGAGTACCGACATTCCGACGCTCGCCGCTGCATACGCCATGCAGACGGACTACTACCTGTGGATGGCGAAGGTGCGCAAGGACGCGACTGCGCTCGTTGATGCGCGTACGGCCTGCGACAACGCATTGGCCGCGGCGGCAGCTGCCGGCAAGCAGCTCCTCGGCAATTTCGCCGACATATTCTCGGTGACCAACAAGCTCAATCCCGAAGTGCTCTTCGCATGGAGCATGAAGAAGGACGAGAAGGAGGGCGGTTTCCAGTCCGACTGGCTCTGCGCCATTCAGTATGTTTCGGAGAAATACGTCGAGAATCCCGTGAAGGTGGGAAGCCATCAGCAGTGGGCGATGTTCACCGAGGCTTTCCGCGGGGTGATCGACGAGACGACCGTGAACGGCGTCAGCGTGGAGGATTCACGTGCGCGCGTGAGCTACGATTTTTTCCTCGACGTGGAGAAGAACAACACGACGCATCGCTGGATCAACAAATATGCCGGTACGTGGACCGAGGGAGCGCGGATTTTCGATTCGGACATCATCGTTTACCGTTATGCGGACCTGCTGATGTTCGATGCCGAGATCAAGAACGACCAGAATCAGAAGGATGCCGCCGTCGATGCGCTCAATCAGGTGGCGCAGCGCGCTTACGGCCGTGCCAACTTCTACCCCAAGACGCTTACCAAGCAGGAGGTCGATGCCGCTATCCTGCGTGAACGCGAGAAGGAGTTCTGCGCCGAAGGCAAGCTCTGGTGGGACTTTATCCGTCTCGGAGTGGTCTTCGACGAGGTGCCGAGTCTTGTCGGCCGGGAGAACGAGAAGAACATTCTGCTGTGGCCGATCAGCAATACGGCGATGAACAAGAACCCGAACCTGACTCAGACCGAGATAGGTACGATCGAGTAGATACCTGTAAATAGTTTGGAGCGGAGCCGGCGCAATGCCGGCTCCGTTTTTTTGTGTTTCGGGATGCCGGGGCTGGGAATCGGGGTGTAGGGATACCGGGAGGAATTTGGGGATTTCGGGATACCGGGAGGTGTTCGGGATTTCGGGGGCAGGTGTGTCGGAGCGGCGATGCGGGCGAGCGTTTGGCGGGGAAAGGAGGGGGCGCGTTCGGAGGATTGCCGGGTGCTCGGAAGACTGCTGGGCACTCGGAGGATTGCCGGACGCTCGGAGGGCGGGAGAGGGGCTTGTGGGAGCTTGTGCGTGTTTTGGGCGCGGCTTGTAAACGCATGGGCGGGGAGTTGTCGGGAATTGCCGGAGGGGACGGATTGCTGGCTGCGAATTGCCGGGGGGCCGGGGCGGGGTGTCGGGAAGAGGGCCGCTTGAGAGTGGGGGTGTGGGATGCTTGGAGGCGATTTGTTTGGCAGGAATCTCGTTGGATGCAGGGAAGGGGCCGCGCGTGCGGCGTGTTGCCGGTTGTTCGGGAGTCGGGTTGAAGCCGGGCGGGGGTGTTCCGGCCTTTGTCGGGAGCTGAAACCGAGAGAGTCGGGCATATGAAGGGCGGAGAAGAGGTGGGAATATAAGAGGAGCGGGGATTTCGTATGAAATCCCCGCTCCCGGCTGGTGCCTTTTAACCTAAATCTATAGAACCTCTTTGATTACGAAGTTGTCGACCATAAAGCGGGCGGGCGTGTCGGGTTCGTTGGGCGTGCCGATTACGATCTGCGTATCGGCGTCGGCGCCGTAAACCGTGACCGAAAGGTTGTTCCACCGGTCTACCGGCCAGCCGCCTTCGAGACCGCTGGGGTTGTCGAGGAGCACTTCGCCCATGGCTTCGCCCTCCTTGAAGGAGCCTGCGCCGGACAGCGTGATCTTCAGCTTGAGTGCGTTCTTGCTGTCGGGGATGCTCCATGCGCCGCCGCTCACGGTGTGCAGCGGATTGGCGTCGAAGGTGAAGAGAATCGTCGAGTTGGCAGCCAGACCTGCGATTTTCGGCGTGCCGAAGGCGCCGCTGCGTTTGGTCGTGCCGAATTTGATCATGCCCGTGCGGAAGAATATGAAGCGGGCCGTGCCGGTGGGCTGGAACGTGCCGGGCGTCAGGTAGCCTTTCGAATCGCGGATGGCGATGTGCTCCTGATTTTTAAGGCTGGTCCACTGCTGTTCGCGCTGGGCGGCGGAGTTGGCCGTAGGAGGATCGACGCTTGCATACCACGGCATGATTTCGGCCAGCTGTCCGTTGAGCTGCTGCTCGCCCCAATCGGCTTCGACCCAGCTGAAGTCATCCCAGAAGAGTACCGGCAGTACGTCGATCTCGCCTGTGTTGGGCATGTCGCGCTTGATCGAGAAGTCGGCCGTCGTGGCGGTCATCTCCGGCAGGTTGTCGTCGAACCGGCAGGCGATGCGGTAGAGACCGGAGAGCAGTTCGCCCGTCCATTTGCCGTCGGCGCCGGTGGTATAGGTGCCTACGTGAGTCGCAGCGCCGGCGGCGACGGAGTAGAGCTGGAATTCCTTTTGTGCCCAGACGCTGCCCGTTTTGGCGTTCCGGACCGTGATGACGGACTGGTGCGGGTAGATGTCGGGGTTCGGGTCCTTGAGGTGCATCGTCGATTTGAGCAGGTGGTTGGCGATCTCGAACTTATGGATGACATCCTTCTTTCCGCCCGGCTCGAAGGCCGCTTCGGCGACGTAATAGCCCGAACGGACGTTCATCGTAATCACGCCGTCGGCGTCGGTGGTATAGTCCGTCGAGGAGTGTACGACGTCGCCCGCCTTGTTGGTGCGTTTGATCGTGACGGATTCCTCGGCGCGCGGCTGGCCGGTGGTGTCGTCCATGACCGTCAGGACGTACTCGAAGAGCGTGGGATTTTCGGGTTCGCTTTCGTCGATGGGCGGTTTCGAATCCTCGCATCCCGCGAGCAGCGTTGTCCCGAAGAGGAACAGGACCGGCATGAAGAGTTTTGAGATGGTTTTCATAATGTGTTTAAGGTTATAGTTGATGATCGTTTCAGGTTTTACCTCTCATTTACAAATATAGTATTAATAATTAATATATAATACATATATCGGCTATTTTCTGATTTTTGAGCCTAATTTTTCTTTTGATAGGTTTTATATGTAGTACTAATGTGGGGCTTTTAGAGCGCCGCGGCGATCTCTGCGAATTCGAAGCTGCGGAAATAGATGCCTTTGCCGTTGTTGTGTCCGTGCTCGAACAGCACGCCTACCTTCTTGTTCGCCAGTACGGCGAGGTCGGAATAGGCGGAGTAGAAGTCGTTGTCCGGAACGTATTTGAAGGTGCGCGACCAAGAGCGGCCGTCGTTGCTGCTGAGCTTGATGCTGCCGTTGCGGCGGCTCGACCCGTGATCGGGATTCGAGAAGAGCAGGTTGGCCTTGCCCGCCGAATTGATCGAATAGCGCAGGATGCTGCCCTGACAGCCGTTGTTGTTGGGTTCGATCAGCGTGGTTACCTGCGCCGGTTCGTAGGTGAGTCCTCCGTCGCGGCTGACCGCCTGCCAGCGGTAGCCCAGCGAGTTGGGTTCGTAGTTGCGCATGTTGGTCATCAGGCTGCCGTCGCCCAGCTCGACGACGGTGCTCTCGTTGCCGTAGGGGTGGTCGGTGACGGCTCCCAAATGCCATGTCGCGCCCTGATCGTCGGAGTAGATCAGGTGGGCGTGGCGTTCGCTTTTGGGGTTGGTGCCGGGTTTGTTGTGGTTGCAGGGCACGACGATGCGGCCCTTGTTCGGCGCGAGCGTCTTGACGATGGCGTGGCAGGGGCCCGTGGCGTACCATGTGTAACCCGCGATGGCCACTTGGTCGTGGATGTCCTCAGGGGTGCTCCATGTTTTGCCGTCGTCGTCCGAATAGGTTTTCATCACCCGGCGCGGATGGCCGCTGCTGCCCGAACCGTTGGCGCTGCCGGGCGTACGCTCGTTCCAGCAGAACAGCAGCAGGATGCGGCCGTTGTCGAGTACGACGGGAGCGGGGTTCTGGCAGCGGTTTTCGCCGTCGTCGTAGACCTTGATCGGGGTGCTCCATGTATTGCCGTTGTCCTCGGAGCGTTTTACCAGCAGGTCGATGTTGCCGTCGTCCGCCGAGCCGTCCACGCGGCCTTCGGCGAAGGCCAGCACGGTGCCGGCTTTCGATACCACAACGGCCGGAATACGGAAGGCCGCATAGCCGCTCTCGCCCGGTTTGTATACCTGCGAGGTGACGTTGGCCTCCGGCTGAGGCTCGCCGCCTCCGCCGCCTTCGCTGCTGCCCGGATTGGCCGGTTCGTCGCCGCCGCTGCTGCATGCCGCGGCAAGAAACAGCGCGGCGAATATCCAAGTCAGTATTTGTATTTTTTTCATGGTTGTGACGTTTTTTATGGTTTTGGATCGCAAGGCTGTCCTATTTGAACAGCTTCGCGGGAAGGATGGTGAACTCGATGCGCTCGTAGCAGGAGTCCACGCCGGTCTCGTACATCACGCCCAGATCGCCGTTCGGCAGGACGACCATGTCGGAGTAGGCGGCCGCGATGTCGCTGAGCCGGTAGGCTGTCTGCCAGTTCTTGCCGCTGTCCCGGCTGATCTTTACGGTCATGTCCTTGCGCTTGGTCGGATGGTCGGGATTCGAGAAGAGCAGCGTTTCGGTCAGTTTGCCCTTGGGGGCGTAGTTGATGATGCTGCCGTTGCAGACGGGTTCGGTCAGCGCGCGGTCGTAGTATTGGGGTTCGAGCGTGAGTCCCTGATCGTGGCTGAGGGCTACCAGACGGCAGGAGCCGTTGTCCGCGCGGTTCTTGTGGCGGGGCCCCCGCATGTTGAGCATCAGGTCGCCGTTTTTGAGCTCCGTGACGGTGCTTTCGTTGCCGCCGCGCTCCCCTTCGCCGCCGATGGCCCACGTCTGGCCGTGGTCGTCGGAGTAGATCAGGTGCGAATAGGAACCCGCGCCCTTGCCGTCCTTGAAGAGTCCGTGGTTGCAGGAGACTACGATGCGGCCCTTGTGTCTGCCCTTCTGAAGCTGGATGGCGTGGCAGGGGCCTGTGGCGTACCACGTCCAGTCTTCGCGTTTGACGGACGGGGTGATCTCGCGGGGGGAGGACCAAGTCAGTCCGTCGTCGTCGGAGTAGAGCACGAAGACGCGGCGGGTGTCCTTGGCCGTACGGGCGTGGATGTCCTTTTCGTGGTCCGTACCGTCGTTCCAAGTGGAGAGCAGCAGGATGCGGCCCGTTTCGCGGTCTACGACCGGCGCCGGGTTGCCGCAGACGTTGCCCGCGTCGTCCCAGACGGTGATGATGTCGCCCCACGTGCGGCCGCCGTCGGTCGAGCGGCGCAGTACGAGGTCGATGTCGCCCGTATCGCTGCGGCTGTGTTTGCGGGCTTCGGCGAAGGCCAGCACGGTGCCTTGCTTGGTCCGGACCGTCGCCGGGATGCGGTAGGTGTCGAAGCCGTTGTCGCCTTTCTTGTAGATCGTCGCCGTGTGGACGGGCTGCGCGTCTTGCGGAGCCGTTTGCTGTCCTGAGGCGCACGGAGCGGCGAGGAGCAGCATGCCTGTGATGATGTTGGTCAGTTTCATGGTATTTTTATAGGTTGAAAAATTCGGGAATGATCTGCCGGGCCTGCCGCCGGACCTCTTCGACGCGGGAGTCGGGAATCGAGTCGTAGGGCCACCGCAGCGTGCTGCCGACGTCGGCCCATCCGCCGACGAGGGCCATGAAGCGGTCGCAGGCGTGGTTGGGGTATTTCATCCGGACGATGAACGGCGTGATGCACCGCTCCATGAACTGCTGAATCCGGCCCTCCAGTTCGAGCGCGGCCGTCATGTCGGTGAGCATCAGTTCGTACCAGCGCTGCGCCGCAAAGGGGTTGAGGCAGGCGACGTTGGAGTAGGCGCCCGCGGCTCCGAGCCTGACGCCGGTAGCCAGATGGTGGCCGGGGACGAAGACGGCCAGTCCCGCAGCATGGAGGGCGACCTGTCCGTACCACTCCGGCGAGGAGTTCCTGTCGTTGGTCTTCACGCCGATCAGACCGGGAACGTGCCGCTTGAGCATCGCCCATTCGGCGGGTGTCAGTTCGCGTTTGGCGTGCGGCGGGTTGTAGAGTACGAGGGGGATTCCGTCCGCTTCTTCAGCCATTGTCGTGAGGAACCGAACGGCTTCGCGGTCGTTGACGGGGAACCAGTCGGGCAGGATGACCTGTACGGCTCCGGGTTTCAGACCGCGGACGAGCTGCAGGCGCGCGAGCGACTCCTGAGCGCAGGGATGGCTGGCGCCGATCTGGAACGCCGTGCCTGCCGCTTCGCATTTCTCGGCCAGCAGCCGGCTGATGCGTAGGAATTCGTCGCGGTTCTGGCTGTAGAACTCGCCGGCCGTGCCGTTGGAGTAGATGCCGTCGGGTTTCGAGGCGATCAAAACGTCTATTTCGTCGCTTTGCCGGGAGAAGTCGATCTTCCCTGCTTGTCGGTGGCGAGCAGCAGCGTCGCCCAGTTGCCGCGCAGCGTGTCGTGCGTTAGGGGTCTCATAGTAGGAAATTCCGGTTGTCGTTCGTAGCGCCGAATCGGCCTGCCGGGAGTCGGCGGCGGCGTCTTCCCGATGGAGTCTTCGGCTATTGGTAGGACAAATATACTGAATGGTTTTTAATATGCAATACATAATCTATCTATTTTTAAGGAAATTTGCAAAAAATCGAATTTGATACATTATATATAATAACAATCGCAAGAATGGGGATTTGTTATTTGTATTATATAATATTTATTGTTATGTTTGCATAGCTTAAACTTACTTAACTTAACAGAACCTCATGAAAGACGATGTTTCTCTGGTCGAACAGACACAACGGGATATACTCGAATATATCTCCAAAAACAATTCGAATGCGCAGCTGCCTAAAGAACAGGAATTCGTAGGCCTGCTGGGTGTGAGCCGCGTCGTCGTGCGCGAAGCGCTGAGCCGTCTGCGCGCGCTCGGCATCATCGAAACCAAGCGTAAGAAAGGAACGGTGGTCGTTGTGCCTGAGATATTTGGCGGGCTCAAGGCGATTGTCATGTCGGGGCTGCTCGACCGCGATACGCTGCGCGACCTCTACCAGCTTCGCCTGATGCTGGAGATCGGCATGGCCGATTTCGTCTTCCGGAACAAGAACGAGGAGATAATCCGGAAACTGGAGGAGATCGTCGCCTGCGAGGTGGAGCTGGAAAGGCAGCTGATCCGCACCGAGGACGACGACGAGGCGCGCGAGATCGCCGAAAAACTGCGCGACGTGGACATTCAGTTCCACAGCACGCTCTTCGAGACGACGGCGAACAAGAGCCTGATGGATTTTCCCAGTACCTGCTGCGGCACCTCTTCTCGCTTTACGCTCCGCGTGCGAAAAAGGATTTTCATTCGCATACGATCGTTACCCATGTGGGGCTTTTCAACCTGCTGCGCAACGGCACCGCCGACGCTTTCCGCATGGCGATGCGCTTGCATTTGAAAACACAGTTCGAAAATATGGAAGTCCTTGTAGATAAAGCCGTGACCAAATAAAACCAACCCAGAATACGAAACTTACATGAACCCGATTACAAAACTAAGCTTATTATTGTCGGCGCTGCTGGTCGGTAGCTTGTGCTTCCCGGCAGCGGCATCCGATTTTACGGTGCGTACTGTCGGGACTTTACCCCCCCCCGCTTCGGGCGGCGTTAAAAATCCCGGCGTGGCGGGCGCTTTCATCGGCGGGATCGGCGACCGGATTGTCGTGGCCGGCGGCTCGAACTTCGCGCAGGGCGCGCCGTGGGACGGCGGCGCGAAGCAGTTCGAAGATGCGATTTACCTGCTTACGCCCTCCGGCGACGCCTGCAAATGCGAGCTGGCGGCCGATGCGAAGCTGCCCGCGGGTATCGCCCACGGCTGCGCCGCCGTGGCAGGCCGCAGCCTCTACTGTTTTGGCGGGCTGACTGCCCAAGGGGAGTCGCGCGCGGTCTATGTGCTGACGCCCGCCGGAAATTCGGTGCGCGTCGATGCGGCGGGTGAGTTGCCGGCGGGTTTCCGTCCCGCGGCCGCACTGGCTTATAAGGATGAGATTTACATTCACGGCGTGACGGACGGCGCCAACGCTTTCTGGCGTTTCTCGCCCGTGAGCGGAAAATGGACCGAACTCGCGGCGTGTCCCGGTGCGGTGCGTTCGGCGGGACCGGCTTTTGCGGCCCAGCACAACGGACGCGAAAATGCCATGTACCTGATCGGCGGCCGTCACGAGAAGGACGGGGAGCTGCAGTTGTATTCCGACGTCTGGGAGTACCTGCCGGTGCATGACAGGTGGCAGGCCAAGGGCGACGTGACGATCGGCGGCAAGCCGGTGGTGGTGATGTATGCCGCCGCGGTGCCTTACGGATCGGGCCATGTGCTGGTGTTCGGCGGCGACGACGGCCGGGAGCTGCTGCGCCGTGCCGCGCTCGAACGGGCGATCGGCGGGGCGGCGACGCCTCAGGAAGCGAGAGCCTGCGCGGAGAGCTGCGCGAAGCGTTCACGGGGCATGAGGGATTTTCGAAAGAACTGCTGGCCTATCACGCCATTACCAATACGTGGGTGTCGCTCGGAGAGGCCCGGACGGGCTTCCCGGTTGTATCGACGGCCGTGGTCGCGGGCGGCGGAATCGTCATTCCGTCGGGCGAGATACGTCCCGGCGTACGTACGCCCGACGTGCAGGTCGTGACGATTCGCGAGACGGCGGAATTCGGCTGGGGCAACTACTCCGTGATTATCGCCTACCTGCTGGTCATGATGGGCATCGGCGTCTATTTCGTCCGCAAGAACAATACGACCGACCAGTTCTTCAAGGGCGGGGCGAAAATACCTTGGTGGGCGGCAGGCATCAGCATCTTCGCCACGGCGCTCAGCGCGATCACCTTCATCTCGATCCCGGCGAAGGCCTACGGCGCCGACTGGGGCATGTTCATGTTCAACATGACCATTCTGATGATCGTGCCGATCGTCATCCACTACTACCTGCCTTTCTTCCGTAAACTCAACGTGGCTTCGGCCTATCAGTATCTGGAACAGCGGTTCAGTTCGCCGGTGCGCTATCTGGCTTCGGTGTTCTTCTGCTTCTTCATGTTTGCCCGAATAGCCATCGTGCTCTTCCTGCCGTCGCTGGCGCTGAACGCCGTGACCGGAATCGACGTCTATACCTGCATCCTGCTGATGGGCCTTGTGACCATCGCCTATTGTACGATGGGCGGCATCGAAGCGGTCGTCTGGGCCGACGTCGTGCAGGGCGTGATCCTCGTGGGAGGCGCGCTCGTGTCGCTCGTGTACCTGATCAGCGGCATCGAGGGCGGATTTTCGGGCATGGTCGACGTCGCCGTGACCGACGACAAGTTCAATATTCTGAATTTCGCTTTCGACCTGACGCAGCCGGTCTTCTGGGTGACGCTGGTGGGCGGTCTGGCCAATCAGCTGCTGGCTTACACGAGCGATCAGTCGGTGATCCAGCGCTACATCACGGTCAAGGATACGGCCGGTACGAAAAAGGGGCTGTGGCTCAACGGATTCCTGAGCATTCCGATCGCCGTGATCTTCTTCATGATCGGCACGGCGCTCTACGTCTTCTTCAAGCAGCAGCCCGAACTGCTCAGCGTCGGGATGTCCAATACGGACTCGATATTCCCGCATTTCATCATGTGCCGCCTGCCGGTAGGCATCGCGGGACTGCTGATCGCGGCGATCTTCTCGGCGGCGATGTCCACCCTCTCGGCCAATATCAACTCCACGGCGACGGTGCTGACCGAGGACTTCTACCGCCGCTTCCGAAAAGGCGCGACGGACAAACAGGCGATGGGCTTCGCCCGGCTGTCGGGCATCGTCGTGGGCGGTCTGGGACTGCTGATGGCCATTCTGCTCGCTACGTTCGACATCGCTTCGCTGTGGGATCAGTTCAACTTTTTCCTCGGCCTGCTGACCAGCGGTCTGGGCGGTTTGTTCATGATGGGCATCTTCACCGAGCGGATCGGCACGCGGAGCGCCTTCGCCGGATTTGTCGGCAGCATCGTCATCCTGCTGATCGTCAACAGCTATTCGAACGTTTCGTTCCTGCTCTACGGATTTATCGGGCTGGCTTCGTGCTTCCTGATCGGTTATCTTTCGAGTTTCGTTTTCGGACGCGGAAAATAATGGAAGGGACGATCACGACCATTCAGCGGATGTCCGTGCACGACGGTGCGGGCATCCGTTCGACCCTCTTCCTGAAAGGGTGCGGCATGCGCTGCCGCTGGTGTCACAACCCGGAGACGTGGAGCGGCGGCGTGCAGCTGCAGCAGACGGCGGGACGGTGCATCGGGTGCGGCTCGTGTCTGGAAGCGTGCCCCTCGTCGGCCCTTAGCCTGACGGCGGAGGGTATCCGGATCGACCGCAGGAGCTGTACGGTCTGCGGCGACTGCGTCGGGGCGTGTCCTTCGGGTGCGCTGTCGCTGGTCGGGGAGCGCATCGAGGCGCGCGAAGCGCTGCGGCGCGTGGCGCGCGACCTGCCTTTCTTCCGGCAGACGGGCGGCGGCGTGACGGTTTCGGGCGGTGAGCCGCTGTTGCAGCCGGAGTTCGTGGCCGAGTTTTTCGCATTGTGCCGGGAGGCGGGGATCGCGACGGCCGTCGAGAGCAATCTGCTGGCCGAATGGAAGTGCGTGGAGCGGCTGCTCCCGCTGGTGGACGAGTGGATGTGCGACTTTAAAATCTTCGACGGGGCGCTTCACCGCGAGATGACCGGCGTCGGCAACGAGCGTATCCGGGAAAATCTCGGACGGCTGGTCGGGAGCGGTGCGAAAGTGGTCGTCCGCACGCCGGTCGTACCCGGAGTGAACGACAACGAGACCGAGATCGGAAATATCTGCCGCATGCTGCTGCCCTTCGAGGAGCGGCTGCTGGGGTACGAATTGTTGCGTTTTCATACGCTCGGATTCGACAAATTCGCGGCGTGCGGCATGGAGAATCCTTTGGCCGGGGCGCGCGAACTTTCGAAAGAGCGGTTCGAGACGCTACGGAGTTTTGCAAAATCAATACTTAAGATAACGAAATGATGCTTATGGAAGCACATGCGAATTACGACGGCGAACTTGCCCGGCTGAAAGCGAAAAAGTTGCGGCAGACCAAGGAGAAGATCGAAAAGGAGGGCATTCTGGACGAGGACGACTACGGCAGGATCGTCCCGCGGGAAGGGGTGTGGCGGATTATTCCGAACCATGCGGACGGCTCGTTCTACGGGTTCGACGCTTGGACCGGGAATTTTTGCAGCCTGATGGATGTCCATCAGGTCTACGTCGATCCCGACGACGCGCTGGCGGGGCGCTGGTGCTATTTCATGTCGAAGATGCGCCCCAACAAGTGGAATCCGGACTATCCCTACGATCATCTGCGCGAGCGGATCGAACGTTACGACATCATACACGGCATCGGCGACGACGCCCACTTCGCCCCCGATTACGAGATGGGGCTTCGGCTGGGCTGGGGAGGACTGCTCGACAAGATCGCCCGCTATCGGGCGGTCAACGGTACGGCCGAACAGCAGCACTTCTACGACCTGCACGAGCGGGCGATCCGAAGCATTCAGGGGTGGATTCGCCGCCATATCGGCGAAGCCCGGCGGCTGGCCGCCGAAGAGCGCGACGAACGCCGCCGGCAGAACCTGCTGGAGATGGCCCGGACCAATGAAAACATCGTCGCGGGGGCGCCGCAGACCCTGCGGGAAGCCTGCCAGTGGATCGTGTGGTTTCATCTGGCGTCGCGGACCTACAACCGGGACGGCGCCGGCGGGCAGATCGACGCGCTGCTGCGGCCGTTCTACGAGCGGGACATCGCGGCGGGACGCATCACCGACGCCGAGGCGGTCTATTATCTGGCCTGCCTGCTGATAAACGACCCCGTCTACTGGCAGCTGGGAGGTCCCGATGCCGACGGGAAGGACCAGACTTCGGCGATCTCGTTCCTGATTCTGGATGCGGCCTGCAAGGTCGATTCGTCGCTCAATATCACGATCCGCGTGCATGACGGTCTTGATCCGAAGCTGCTGCGTTACGGCGTCGAGTGTCTGGTGAAGTACCGCAACGGCTGGCCCCGTTTTTCGGGCGACAAGGCGCTGGTGGCCGGATTCATGCGCAACGGATTCGACGAACGGCTGGCGCGCCGGCGTATCGCCGTGGGGTGCAACTGGATGTCGCTGCCGGGACTGGAGTATACGATGAACGACTTGGTGAAGGTGAATCTGGCCAAAGTCTTCGAAGTGGCCTACGACGAGTCGAAAGCCGACGCCGGGCGGACTACGGAGCGGTTGTGGCGTTCGTTCGCGTCGCATCTTCGGGAAGCGGTGCGGACGGCGGCCGAGGGAATCCGCCATCACCTGAAATATCAGAAATTCAACGAGCCGGAACTGCTGCTCAACCTGCTGAGCCACGGCCCGATCGAGAAGGGCCGCGACGTCTCGGACGGCGGCGCGGAATATTACAACCTTGCGATCGACGGCGCCGGGCTGGCCGTGGTGGCCGATTCGTTCGCCGCGCTGGAACAGCGCATCGAGCGGGAGGGCAGGCTGACGTGGCAGGAGATGGACCGGTTGCTTGACAGCGACTTCCAGTGTGAGGAGGGGACGAAATACCGGACGCTGCTGGGCCGCAGCCAGCGTTACGGACAGGCCGATTCGCTGGGCCGCAAGTGGGCGCTTGCCGTCCGCGACGAGTTCACGGCGGCCGTGCGGGGCGAGACCTCGGCCGACGGACGTTACAAGTTCATTCCCGGTTTCTTTTCGTGGGCCAATACCGTCGGGTTCGGACTCCATGTGGGGGCGACTCCCAACGGCCGGCGGGCCGGAACGCCCATTTCGCACGGAGCGAATCCCTGCGCGGGGTTCGCCGTGGACGATGCGTCGCTTTCGCTGGCGACGGCCGTCGCCGAGATACAGCCCGGTTACGGAAATACGGCGCCGATGCAGTGGGAGCTCGATCCCTCTTTGGCCGGTGCGGAGTGCATTGCGCTGATCGAAGGGATCATCAAGGCGCATTTCGAGATGGGCGGCACGCTCATCAACGCCAATATCATGGACCGCGAGACGATTCTCGCGGCGCACGCCGATCCGTCGAAGTACCCCGATCTGGTGGTGCGCGTGTAACAGGATTCACGGCCTATTTCGCCATGCTGTCGCCCGAATTCCGGCAGCTGGTGGTGGACCGCGTGCTGGAAAACTGATCTTCGGAAAGATTATGAAGCGAAAATACGGTTTGCTGGGATTGCTGCTCGTGTCGGGAGCCGGCGCTGCGGCCCGGAACAAGGTGCGGCCCAAAAACGTGCTGTTCATCGCCGTGGACGACATGAAGCCCGCGCTGGGCTGTTACGGCGATCGGGTGGCGCGGACGCCCCATATCGACGCGCTGGCGGCCGACGGGGCGGTTTTCCGGCGCGCTTACTGCCAGCAGGCGGTCAGCGGCCCGACGCGCGCGTCGCTGCTGACGGGACTGCGGCCCGAAGAGGTGGGGGTGACGGAACTCAATACATGGATGCGGGCCAAGGTGCCGGACGTGGTGACTTTGCCGCAGGCTTTCCGCGAGGCGGGATACGAAACGCGGGGCGTGGGCAAGATTTTCCACGGTACGAAAAACAGTCTGGACGAGCGTTCGTGGAGCGAGCGTCCGTCGCTGTACGAGTATTCGCGCAACGAGGAGTATCAGCTGGCGGTCAACAAGACGGGAAAGAAGGCGCGGGCCGTGGAGTTCGCGGATGTGCCGGACAGTCTCTATTTCGACGTGAAGATCCGCAACGAGGCGCTCGCCCGGCTCGAAGAGCTGAGCCGTTCGGACGAGCCGTTTTTCCTCGCTGTGGGTTTCCTGAAACCTCATCTGCCCTTCTGCGCCCCCGAACGCTACCGGGAACTCTATGCCGGCCGGGATTTCGCTTGGCGGACACGCTCCGGACGCGTCCCGAAAATGCGCCTGAGATCGCCTACCACAACAGCGAGGAATTGCGCGGGTACACCGACATTCCGGACCTCATGCCGCTCTCTGCGGAGCAGGAGGCGGAGTTGCGCCGGGCCTATTACGCCTGCGTTTCGTTTACCGACGACAATATCGGGGCGATCTTGGACCGGCTGAAGGAGCTGGGGCTTTACGACGATACGCTGATCGTCCTCTGGGGCGATCACGGCTATCATCTGGGCGAACGGGAGTTGTGGTGCAAATCGACCGTTTATGAAGCCGCATGCCGCGCGCCGCTGGTGATAAAGCCGCGGGACGGCCGCATCACCGGGAGGTGGAGGAGGTCGTGGAGTTTCTGGACGTCTATCCCACGCTGCTCGACCTGTGCGGCATCGAGGACCGTTACGGCGTTTCGGGGCGGAGCCTGCGGCCGCTGCTCGACGGGCGGAGCATGCGCAAACGCTATGCCGTCAGTCAGTTTCAGCGCCCTTATCCGGCGCTTACGAGCCTTAAGAAGCGGCGTTACATGGGCTATACCGTTCGTGACCGGAGATGGACCTATACGGAGTGGGTCGATCTGACGGGGCGCGTGGCGGAGTGCGAGTTGTACGACATGTCGCCGGGCGGACCGGAGCGGCGGAATCTGGCCGGGGAGCCGCGGTTCGGCTCTGTCGAGCGGCGGATGTCGCGGGCGCTGCACCGGGTGCTCAGGAACCAGAAGGGGGGTGACGGGCATTGCGGCCGGAGAGTTCGGGAAGCGGAATTGATTCGATCGGAACATTAAAAAATAGAGGATTTTTATGAAACGTTTTGTTTTTTCTTTGCTGGCGCTGCTTCTCTCCGCTGCGGGGGCTTCGGCGCAGTTGAAATTCGTGGATGCGGAGCAGCTCGGACTGGTCAATAAACTCGGTCCGACGGAAAACCGCTACCACCGGGTCGATACGGACAAGTACGACCTTACGCAGGCCGAAGCGAACCTGCTGCGCATGCCGGCCGGTATGGCGCTGGTGTTCCGCACCAATTCCTCGCAGATCGCCGTGCGGACGCACTATCTCAATTACAGCATGGTCCGCCATAGTACGACGGGGGTTTCCCAGACCGGGTACGACCTCTACATCCGCAAGGACGGCGGATGGCTGTATGCCGGGTCGAACGCTCCGAAGAATGAAGACGCGGAACTGGTGCTGGTCCGCAATATGGACGACAGCGAAAAGGAGTGCCTGCTCTACCTGCCGCTTTTCAGCGAGCTGGGCCGCATCGAGATCGGAATCGACGAGGGGGCGCGGATCGAGGCTTCGGCCAATCCTTTCCGTCACCGGATCATTATTTTCGGGTCGAGTTTCACGCACGGCACGAGCACCGGGCGGCCGGGCATGTCTTATCCGATGATCATGCAGCGCAACACGGGACTGCAGTTCATCAGTCTGGGCGTCTCCGGAAATTCGAAACTCCAGCAATCTTTCGCCCAAATCATCGGCGACAACGCCTGCGATGCGATCGTCGTGGACGCCTTCTCGAATCCGGGGCCGGAGATGATCCGCGAACGGTTCCTGCCGTTCGTCGCGGCGATCCGCAAAGCGCATCCCGCCGTTCCGCTGATCTTCCTGCAGACGATTTACCGCGAACGGGCCAATTTCGATCTCAAGGAGCGGGCGCGCGAGGAGGAGAAGCGCCGGGCGGCCCGGACGGTCTTCGAAGAGGCGGCCAAGGTCTATGACGACATCTATTTCGTCGATGAACCCGACCTGACCGGGACCGATCATATCACCTCGCTCGACGGGACGCATCCCGACGATCTGGGCTATTGGCGCTGGGCCAATGCCATTCAGCCGCGGATCGTGAAGATTCTGAAGAAGTACGGCATCCGCTAACGGCCGGTCGCCGCTTTGCGGAGCGTCCGCAGGCAGGCGGACCGCTGTCCCGGCGTGGTGTCGGAGGCGGATTCGCCGCTCCGGCGATGGTGCCGGTAGACTGGACCGATGAAAAAAAGCGAACTCTTGCGGGTTCGCTTTTTCATTGGGGGACAATGGGCCGGGGCGGTTCGTGTACGGAGGAATGCCGCGCCGGGTGTTTACCGCTTGTGGCGTTCGAGGTAGATCGTGTAGAGCCTGAAGTGTTCGACGATAGCGTGTTTGTAACCCTCCAGATCGCCGCGCTTGATGAAGTCCAGCAGGTGGCGGTGGGTCACCGGTTCGCTGTTTTCGCTCAGCTCCCGCTCGATCGGCTCGAAAAAGTCGCGGGACTGCTCCCTGACGAAATCCAGCACGGGATAGATGATGTTCTGAAATTCGGTGATGATCTTGTTTCCCGTGATTTCGTAGAGTTTGGTGTGGAAGCGGTGTTCGCTGACCGGAGCGTATTTGTTGTTGCCGATGACCTGACTCATCTCGACGATCTCTTCAGTTCGGCGACGTCGGCGTCGGTGAGGTTGCGGAAGATGTTGTCGCTGATGCCGATTTCGAGCGCCACGCGGAATTCGAGGATGTCGCAGAGCGTCGATTCGTTCATCAGCAGCGGGTTGACGCAGCGCTTCATGCCGCCGAGCAGCGACGGCTCGCCCAGCACCATGCCTTTCTTGGTGCGCGAGACGATCATGCCGGTCATCTTGAAGCGGCTCAGCGCTTCGCGCAGCACGGCCCGGCCGACGCCCAGCGACGCCGCGAGTTCCGCCTCGTTCGGGATGCTGCTGCCCGGGCGCAGGCCCTTCTCCTTGAAAAAACGGATCAGGCTCTCTTCGACGCTGTCGACGAGCGTGGTGTTGCGGTTGTCCAGTTTCGGTCCTTCCATCTGTATGTGGTTGTCGTAAACATAATACGAATATCGTTGTCTTTTGTCGGGGCGTGAGAGGCCCCCTGCTGAAGCGGTTGCCGCCGTATGTTTTGTACGGAGCGGGTAGTGCATGTTTTATTCCGTTCCGGACCGGCCGGACGAACCGACCGCCGGAACGGAATCTGCCGGAGAGCCGTGCGTGTTGATTGTCAGCTCTGTATGCGGGCTACTTTTTGAAACCGATCGCCCGGAGTTCTTCGTCCAGCCGGGCTATTTCGGCCTCGGTGTAGGGGGCGAGGGGCAGACGGCAGTCGCCGCAGTCGATGCCGACGAGTTTCATGATGGCTTTGCCGCCGCGGATGCCGCCGCCGTGGTTGATGATCACGTGCACGATGTCCACCGACTCCTGCTGCGCCGCGCGGGCCTGTTCGAGGTCGCCGGCCATGAAGGCGTCGTAGATGTTTTGGTAGGTGCGGAGCGAGTAGTTGTAGGTGCTGCCCACGCCGCCGCGCGCGCCGACGGCCATGCCGCAGAGCAGCATTTCGTCGAACCCGTTGAGGATGTCGAAGCGGCCGCCGTCGAAACGGATGCATTCGATCATCTCCATGAAGTTGTTCGACGTGAACTTGATGCCGTTCAGGTTGGGAATCTCTTTCGAGCCTTTCTTCAGGAAGTCGACCATCGGCAGGTTGATGCCCGTCATCGAGGGAATGTGGTAGGCGTAGAAGGGTAGCGGAGCGCATGCGGCGGCGATGGGTTTGTAGAAGGCCACCAGTTCTTCGACCGAGCCGGGTTTGAGGTAGAACGGGGCGACGGCGCCTACGGCGTCTACCCCCAGTCCGGCGGCATGGCGGGCCAGTTCGATGCAGTCGGCCTGACAGGTGCCGCCCACGTGGGCGATGATGAGGATACGGCCTGCTACGGCTTTGGTCCACGCTTCGAGCACGCTCTTGCGCTCGGCGACGGTCATCGAGGTGCATTCGCCCGTCGAGCCGCAGACGAAGACGCCGTAGGCCCCTTCGGCGATGAGTTTGTCGGCGTAGGGCTGGATTTGCGAAAAATTGATTGCGCCCGTTTTGTCGAACGGCGTGAAGACGGCGGGAATGAGTCCGGATAGTTTGAACATGATTATTGAGTATTAGTTAGTCCTGTCGGTAATGAATGGGTAGGTATTGAATAGAATAATCTTATTTGTAGGACAAATATAGGGCGAGGAAATGAAAAAACAAAAAAATCGGCGCATTTTTCTGCTTTTTCGATGAATAATTTCGGTGGGCGTAGCCGGGTGAATGACGGAACGGGAGTGAACGGGGAGGAGCGGGTTGAGCCGCGCGCTGCGGGAGGGAACAGGGAGAGGGGGCGGAAAGGTGCGCGGGAGGGAATGGGCCGGAGGTGCAGGATGAGGCGGGAAGGGATAGGGGGGGGGAGCGGAATGGAATGCAGAGTGGCATGGAGCGAGGAGGAGTGAGACGGAGCCGGACAGCCGGAACGGAACGGAGCGGAGACGGTGCGGGGCTTGGCTGGCGGAAGCCTGCTCGGAGGTGGACGCCGTTTGGTTTTTACGGTAGAAACAACGCTGCAACCGGAGTGTTGCAGCGTTGTTTGCGGCATAAGGCGTGTTTTGCGCCGGGGCTTCTTTACGGAAGAGCCGGCGATTCGGCGGCCGTCTGACCGCCGGATTCAGGGCGTCAGATTTTGTCCAGCTCCACAGTGAAGTGCCGCAGGATCGGCGCCTCGAAGGCGATGCGGTAACCCGTGGTGATCTCCGCGCGGCGCTCGTAGATGTTGCGGCATGCGGCGGCGATCACCCGGATGTGGTTGTCCGGAGTAGACGCGGCGCGGGATGGCCAGGCGCAGCAGTTCGAGCGCGGGGTAGCGGTTCTCGTGCGTCTCGGGGTCGCGGTCGGCGAGGATCGAGCCGATCTCCACGCCGCGGATGCCCGCTTCGAGGTAGAGCTCCACGGCGAGCGTCTGGGCGATGAACTGCTCCTTCGGGAGGTTCGGCAGCACCTTCTTCGCATCCACGAAGATCGCGTGTCCGCCTGCCGGACGCTGGTAGGGGACGCCGTATTCGTCGAGCAGGTCGCCCAGCAGCCGTACCTGACGGATGCGGGCGTCGAGCTGTTCGAATTCGGTGTTCTCGTCCAATCCCACGGCCAGCGCGTCCATGTCGCGGCCCGACATGCCGCCGTAAGTCACGTAGCCCTCGAACATGATGCTGAAGGTCATGGCCCGTTTGTAGAGCTCCTCGGAGCGCATGGCCACGAAGCCGCCCATGTTCACCACGCCGTCCTTCTTGGCCGAGATGGTCATGATGTCGGCATAGGTGTAGATTTCGCGGACGATCTCCTTGATCGTCTTCTCGGCATAACCGCTCCTCGCGGGTCTTGATGAAGTAGGCGTTTTCGGCGAAACGGGCCGAGTCGAGCAAGAGGGGCACTCCGTAGCGGCGGCATACTTCGGCCGTCTCGCGGATGTTGCGCATCGACACGGGCTGTCCGCCCGCCGTGTTGTTGGTGATGGTGAGCACCACGCACGGAACTTCTCGCGCGGGTTCTCGCGCAGGAGCTTTTCGAGCTTCGCAAGGTCCATTTCGCCTTTGAACGGCAGTTCCAGCTGGGTGTCGGCCGCGGCGTCGATCGTGCAGTCCACGGCGTGGCAGCGGCGGAACTCGATGTGTCCCTTCGTGGTGTCGAAGTGCGAGTTGCCCGGCACGATGTCGCCCTCCTTGAGCAGCGCCGAGAAGATCACGTTCTCAGCGGCGCGTCCCTGATGCGTGGGCAGGAACCACGGCATGCCGAACAGGTCGCCGGGAGACTGTCTCCTGAGCCGGAAGTAGGACGATGCGCCGGCGTAGCTTTCGTCGCCGGTCATCATGGCCGCCCACTGGCGGTCGGACATCGACCCCGTGCCCGAATCGGTCAGCAGGTCGATCGTCACCTGATCCGAGCGCAGTTTGAAAAGGTTGTAACGGGCTTCGCGGATCCACGTTTCGCGCTCTTCGCGCGTGGAGGTGCGGATGGCCTCGGTCATCTTGATCTTGTAGGGTTCGGCATATGGAAGTGTCATACAAAAGAGCGTTTTAGGTTGTAATTTGTTGTTCGTATACTCAAAATTACGAAAATATTTTGAGATCTTTGGTATCGGTATTATATTTGTGAAAGCCGGTGTGTATTTTTTAATTCTTTCGCGCTATGAAAAAGTATCATTGCACCGTCTGCGAGTATATTTACGACCCGGCGCTGGGTGATCCCGAAAACGGCATCGCTCCCGGCACGGCATTCGACGATCTGCCCGACGGTTGGATATGCCCGGTCTGCGGCGAAGGCAAATGGGCCTTCGAACCTCTCGAAGAACAATAAAAAACGACGAAGACTATGTTAAACCTCATTGTTTCACGAACTATATTAATATGCAAGTAAAATGAGAACAAAAAATACCACCATAGGCTATTTTGTTTGACGGGTAGAAACAAATCCATCCACATAAGGAGAATCTGACTTGATTACGGCAAAAAGCCTGTCTGACGAGTTTGTTTGCAACAGCAATAAGAGCCACCTTAGAAGGCTTCCCATTAGCTTTCAACCGTGTGTAACATTCTTTGCAGGTTGTATTTCCACGTAATGCCGACCAAGAGGCGACATACAGCAGCGAACGCAGACTCGCATCCCCGTTTCGGTTAATCCCACCTTTGATATGTACGGATGTTCCGGACTGTTGGTAGGTCGGGCATATCCCGATAAAACGGGAAACTTGCTTTGCATTGTTGAAATAGGAGAAGCCTCCGGTAGCAACAATCAAGGCTGTAGCCAAAGTGATGCCAATCCCTTTGATAGATGTTAGTAGTTTAACCTGCCTGTCAAACTCAGATGAAGCCAAATCTGCAAGTTCAGATTCCAAAGACTCAATTTGGCTTGCCAAAAAAGAAATAGTCTTATCCAACGCTTTCATCCCGTTCTTGTCTTGGAGGGGAAGCACAACGAGGGAGCTTTTTCAGGTTCTTGCTCGCCGTAAGCTGTTTCTTTAACTGCCTGATAATCGTTTTTTTCTTGTTTCAACAGCATGACGGTTTCAGACGGCATCTTATAAACGGAGGATTCATTTTCTCACCGTACATGGCAATCATGCAGGCATTTGGGGTCGGTCTTGGTGACGGTCATCATCATGCGTGAAAAGTGCTTGATTTGTTTGGGATTCACCATACTTGCGGCTATACCTTGCCTGTCAAGCAGATAAAGAACCAGAGAGCCATAATTGCCGGTAGCTTCCATCACACAATGATGTTCTGTTACGGAAAGCGAGCCGATGAACTTCCTGATACCTTTTACGGTATTAGGGTAAGTTTGGGTCTGATAACCCGATACTTTCGGAAAAGCAGCTACGAAGCTGTCCTTGCTGATGTCAATTCCAATGTAAGTCATAACGTCTTTAATTTGGTTGAATACATCCTGTAACCTATCGTCGCCAACACGGGATCACAAGTCCCAACGAACTATCCAGATTTCAGATGTAAAGGTATGGGGACTGAACGTTAAACCCGGTTTCATAAACCAACTATTAATCGGTCTTTGTCCATACCTATATCAAAGGTATAAATTATCGAATTATTAACCAACGTACAAATGTACGACTATTAATTTTACCGCTTATGGCAACAGACACTGCAAAACAGGCGCGCTTCACTCCGAAGGACCTGCCTTATGCTTATGACGCTCTCGCACCGCAGGTCTCCGAAGAGACGCTGCGCTTCCACCACGACAAGCATTACGTGGGATATGTGAATAAACTCAACGAACTGATTGTCGATACCCCCTATGCCGAGCAGCCGCTGGAGGATATCGTCGTTTCGGCCGACGGCGCGATCTTCAACAACGCCGCGCAGATGTGGAACCACGAATTCTTCTTCGACGAACTTTCACCCAAGGCGCAGACCCGTCCCACGGGCGCGCTGCTGAAGGCCATCGACGAAAATTTCGGATCGTTCGACCAGCTGAAGGCCCAGATGGAGAAAGCCGCCGCAGGGTTGTTCGGTTCGGGCTGGGTATGGCTCGCGGAGGACAAGTCGGGCAAGCTGGCGATCGTCAGCGAGCAGAACGCCGGCAATCCGTTGCGCTACGGCATGAAGCCCCTGATGTGCTTCGACGTTTGGGAGCATGCTTACTATATCGACT
>VOFJ01000260.1_pt1 | contig 50000 bp, 69 predicted proteins | sample 5384081 | NCBI WGS metagenome assembly VOFJ01 (sample SAMN12384729, study PRJNA508395) | human gut metagenome | isolation source: healthy gut I | host: Homo sapiens
TCCCTCCAAGTCACGTTTTTGTTATATTATACCATCTATTATTTTTTATGCAACTTTTGCACAATTTTGCATCATTCTAAAGTTTTTTATAAGCCCTCATTTTTACCCATACAAAAGCTACCACTGGCACCACTCTGCAGATACATGACAACAGCAAAAGGCAGCCTTCCGACTGCCTTATCTACTGTTCTTTTTACTCTTACCTTATATCCATACCTTTCGCAGACAAATATTCAGAAATTATTTAAAATACTTATCTATCAGTTCATTTGCCTTGTCCGTATCATCGGCTACGCAATATACGATGTAATTACCGTCCTCTTTTATAATTGCCTTGTCAAGGCGGCTGACTTCGGATGGTTTATAATCGGAATAGGACGTGGTCTGCTTTTCCTTTCGTTCTTCGCACGCTGCTTTTACATCGGCTGCCGCATCCTTATCAACTGCTTCAAATACTGCTATTTCCTCTGCTGTTGCACCGGTTGAAATAATCACTACGCTCTCTTTTATATCCTCGGCGTCAATGCCATAATATGTGAGCGCCATGCCCGCATCAATTCTGAAAGAGAATCTTCGAACGTCAATCCGCTCTTTAATTCATTTGCCATTTCCGTTACATTTATATCTAATGCCTCTCCGGAACCGCCCTCCGTTGAGACTGTTGTTCCGCATCCTGCTAATAATCCTGCTGTACATAATGCCGCGCATACTTTTTAAAACCCGTTTTCTCATTTGATTTTTTACACTCCTGTTATTTTCTATTCTTTTTCTTTTTTATAAACTTTCTCAAATACTGAACTTTTAAGTTTTCCCATATTCTGAACTTTTCAGCCCTTCTCGAATTTCCGGCTATTTCTTTATATAGACATTCTTCCTTATATAGTCTAACCATTTCTCGCAATATTCCTTATTGCAATGGCGCCCGTCGGTGCTAGCCTCTGCCGGAAGCGCTCCGTCTACTTTTTACGCTGCTTGCAACATCCAGATAAATCACATCTCCATAATCTTTGCACATAGCCTTTAACAATTTGTTAAATTCCTCAATATTCGGATTGTTGTATATCTCATCCTCATCCGAAAGCTCCTGTGAGACCGGAAGAATATTCTCTACATATATCGTTGCGTCTGGTTCTATTTCCCGGATAGCATCAATAAATATCTTGTAGTCCTCGATAAATACATCCTCGTATACCCAGCCAAGCTCATTAATGCCAAAGGAAATATAAATATTGTCATATTTTTTCAGTTCTAACGCATCAAGAACCGTCACCATTCCGTTGTCTGTCGGCACAATCGCATCTGTCATGACCTTTTCAATATTCAAACCTTTTTGAGAAAAATGCATCCAGATTCGACATACCGGTATACAGACTTAACCCTTCCGTTCGGGAATCACCGATTACAACCGCAGTATCAAAATAGGTGTCGTCTGTTACATTTGCCGGAAGAAACGTCCTTTTATTATACCAGTCGTCCCCTTTGACGACGTATCCGGATTCTCCGCATTGATATAATCCATAACGTTGCTTTCTTCGGTAGTTGGAACTTCCTCCGTTGTTTGCGCTTCTGTGGTTGATGCTTCCGTTGTCGGTGCCTCGGTTGTTGTTTCCGTCGGTTCTTCTGTCGTTGATTTCACCGGTTCTTCTGTTTTTTCGTCCCCTGTTGTTCTTTCTTCTGTATTCTTCTCCTGTTCGTCTGCCGGTTTCGCATCGCTTTCCGTCTGAACTTCTGTCACCTGACCGTCTGTTCCGCTTCCGGTAAACCAGTCTGCCACATCTTTTTTTGTATTTTGTAGCAAAAATCGCCACAGAACATATCATAAAAATCATAGCGGCTGCTGTTGTTTTTTATCCGGTCCGTTCTCCTGCTTTGCCGCCTTGAATCATATCTTATATTGTCATCCATTATCTTAAATTCCTCTTTTTGAATAATACTTTAACAAAAGGAAATATATAGCTTTCCATTCGCCCTGACGCCTTGGGCAATCTTTGATTTCCCTGGCTCTTGAGCCTCTCCCTATATCCACATAATCAGACAGTTTCGTCCGTTTGCAACCACTCTGTCTGTTTATATGGGTGCAGGGTTCCATGTTTACGAAACCATTATAACATACCACTTTACATAAGTGTAGGAATTTTGAAATTTCTACATAATTCGCATTTTTGGACGTTATTCGACTTTTTTCATTGTTCAAATTAACAAATCTTGTTTCATTTTTTATAGACACTTTTTAACTTAAGTGTTACTATTTTATTAGATTTTTAAAACGATGTATTTTAAATAAAGTTACCAACAGGAGGTTTTTATGATTTTTAGTGCAAATGAATATGATTTTAAAGGGTGAAACTTGTATAGAATTAATTGCCGGCGATTTTCGTGCGCTGATTGCACCTTTTAATGGCAGTAATGTTATGAAGCTTGAAAATACTGCTCTGCAGGTTGATATTTTAAGAAATGATTTATCATTGTCCCCGGAAGAACTGAAGGGCGCCGCAGAAGTATATGGGCATGCCGACATTGTATCTTCAAACCGTTTGTCCCATGGCAACCTGAAAACGTCCGATGCGATGTATCATTTTCCATGCAACGACCCACTTGGCAATCACCTTCATGGATTTCTTCATAAACGCCGCCATCAGATTGACGCTATATATACAGAGGACGACTGCGCAGTTGCAAAAAAACATCGTATGTCTATGACGAAACGGATGAATTTTATCCAACATTTCCTGTCAGCTTCAAGGCAGAGTTCATATTTACTCTGACGGCAGATGGTCTTTCCTATTCCTTTACGCTTACCAATCTGTCAAAGGTTCAGATGCCTTATGGCGTTTGCAATCATATTGCTTTTTAAAGCACCATTCACAAAAGATGGAAGCGGCGCAAACGTACGTCTGCAGGTTCCAATCGGCAGCAAATGGGAGTTAAATGAAGCCTGCATTCCAACAGAAAAAACGCTGCCTCTGACAAACTACGATAAGATGTATAAAGACGGTGACATGGTTTCCCTGTTCTTCAGGATATTGACAATGACCTTTATACTGCTGAAATGGGTGAACTGGATGGCGAACCGTTTTATGGTGTTATCGTTACCGACAAAGTCAGCGGCATCCGCATCTGCTATGAAGTATGTGATGTTATGAAATACTGGATTATGTGGAACGACCATGGTATGAAAGAATTTTTCTGCCCGGAACCTATGAGCTGGAACATCGACGCACCAAATCTTTCCGGCGATGCCTCCGTAACCGGTTATACCGAACTTGCTCCGGGCGAATCCAAAACCGTAACGGAACGAATCTTTATTCGATAATATTGAGATAAATTCTTACATGTATGAACGCAATTGAGATAAATCTTTAAATGTATTTTATTAACGCAGACAAAAATGCCCGGCATACCTCTCATATAACAAACCATTTTTCTGGTTTCTATATGAGAAGATATACCGGACATTTTTCATTGTCGGAATTTTATTCTACTGTTCCGCCAACGTACCATTTTCCGTCTTTCTTGTAACAAATTAATGACATGGTATCATCCTCGGATTCTGTTTCACCAAGATAGGACATTTCCATTGTATAATCAACTTCACAGATATAAGCGGATTTTACATCTTTGGCAACATCCTCATCGTTATAAAGACCTGCACACATGCTCTCTATCGTTGCTTTGTTTGCTTTTTTCTGTCGATGTAATCTCATAATCTATTGTGTACTCAATACCCATGGATTTCAGCAATGCAAAGCTATCACTCAGTGTCTGAACATCACTCTCAGCAACACAGTCCGGGTCAACAAGGTCAACAATCTTATCAGAATCTGCCTCCTCGATTCCCGTCATAAACTGGTCTACAAGGTTTTTGCTCTTCTTTGGTCCATTAAAGACAAAGAGGAACAATACAACAGCGACTGCTGCTACTACTACAAGCGCGATAATAATGCCAATTGCTGCACCCATGCCGGATTTTTTTCTTCTGCGGCATCTGGTCGGTCTGAAATGGGCTGCTGGTAATTCTCATACTCCGGTGCGCCATAAGCGTTCTGCTGTACATCCTCGCTGTAAGAAGCCTCTGCTCCCTGCTGCGGCTGGTCATTTCCTGCAAGTGTAAAGCCGCTGCCCCCATCAAGCGCTGCTCCACAAACAGGGCAAATGGAGTCATTTGTTTCTGCTCCACAATTTGGACAATTCATAGTCTCTCCTCCTAATATGTAAAAAAATATTGTGAACATTTTGTGTCTTTGTTCACAATTTGAGTGTATCAGATATAACGGTTTCTTACAAGCATTATTTTTGCATTTTTCTTATGTGTTTTGTTGTCAAGCCGCCCTTTTTATTATATAATATGTGCATATGGCTGTTTTTTGCGATGCCGAATATCGAGAAAGAAAGAGGGGCAGCGACGTCTGTTCCGGCAAAGCAGCGGGAACTATATAATACACATGAAAGGAAGGTATATACTACATGAAGTTTGGTTATTTCGATGATGCCAACAAGGAAGTATGTTATTACATCTCCCAGAACTCCTTACCCATGGATTAATTATCTTGGAACACAGGATTTCTTTTCACTGATTTCAAATACTGCAGGAGGTTATTCTTTCTATAAAGACGCCCGTCTTCGTAGAATTACAAGATATCGTTATAACAATGTTCCTATTGATATGGGGGGACGTTATTTCTATATTAATGAGAACGGAACCATCTGGAACCCTGGCTGGTCACCGGTTAAGACAGAACTTGATTCTTATGAGTGTCGTCATGGTATGGGTTATACCATTATCACAGGTAAGAAAAATGACTTAAAAGCAGAGGTTACATTCTTTGTTCCTCAAAACTACACAGGCGAAGTACAGCAGGTTGTTCTGACAAACGAAGGCTCCGCAGAGAAAACATTTACACTGTATTCCTTCGAGGAATGGTGTCTCTGGGATGCACAAGACGACTGCACCAACTTCCAGAGAAACTTCAGTACCGGACGTGTTGAGGTTGTTGGTTCTTACCATCTACCACAAGACAGAATACAGAGACAGACGGAACCATTACGCATTCTATACCGTAAATGATGAGATTGACGGTTTTGATACAGACAGAGATTCCTTTATCGGACTTTACAATGGATTTGGTGACCCGCAGGTTGTAACTGCAAATCAGTCTGCAAATTCCATCGCAGACGGCTGGTCTCCGATCGCTTCCCACAGCAAGAAGATTACACTTGCTCCGGGCGAAAGCAAAACACTTATCTTCATTCTCGGTTATGTTGAGAATCCGGTTGATAAGAAATTTGAAGCAGGCGGCGTAACAATCAATAAAGAAAAAGCGCTTGCTATGATTGAAAAATATAATACTCCGGAAAAAGTAGCTGCCGGCATGGCAGAGCTGAAAGCTGCATGGGACGACCTTCTTGGAATCCTGAATGTCAGCACACCGGACGACAAAGTTGACCGTATGGTAAATATCTGGAACCAGTATCAGTGTATGGTAACCTTTAACCTTTTCCCGTTCCGCTTCTTACTTTGAATCCGGAATTGGACGTGGTATGGGATTCCGGGATTCCAACCAGGATATTCTTGGTTTTGTACACCAGATTCCGGAACGTGCAAGAGAAAGACTGATTGACCTTGCATCCACACAGCTTCCAGATGGCGGATGCTATCACCAGTATCAGCCGCTTACAAAGAAAGGAAATTCCGATATCGGCGGCGACTTCTCAGACGACCCGCTTTGGATGATTCTTTCAGTTGCTGCTTATATTAAAGAATCCGGCGACTGGTCCATTTTGGACGAGATGGTTCCATATGACAATGACGAGTCAAAAGCACAGACTATGCTTGAGCATTTGACCGCATCGTTCTATCACATTGTCAACAACCTTGGACCGCACGGACTTCCACTTGCAATGCGTGCTGACTGGAACGACTGTATCAATCTTTCCTGTTATTCCGACCAGCCTGGTGAAAGCTTCCAGACATATACCAATCCGAAGTTTGCTGCTGAAGGCGGTTATTCAAAGATTGCAGAATCCGTTATGGTTGCTACACTCTTTACATACGTTGGACCAAATTATGTTGAAATCTTAAAGCATCTGGGCAAAGACGAAGACGCTGCAAAAGCGCAGGCTGAGATTGATAAGATGAAGAAAAACGTTATGGACTCCGCATTTGACGGCGACTGGTTCATTCGTGCATATGATGCAAATGGTGAAAAGATGGGTTCAAGCGAATGTGAAGAAGGTAAGATTTTCATTGAACCGCAGGGATTCGCTGTTATGTCAGAGATTGGCAAGGACGAAGGCGCTGACATTAAGACATTAAATGCAATTGATAAATACCTGAATACCAAGTATGGTCTTGTACTGAACAACCCGGCTTACACGAAATACTACATCCAGTACGGTGAGATTTCCACATATCCGGGCGGATACAAGGAAAACGCCGGTATCTTCACACATAACAATGCATGGATTATCTGTGCAGAGGCATATGCCGGACGTGGAGACAAGGCATTTGAATACTACAGCAAGATTGCTCCTGCTTTCAATGAAGAAATTTCAGACCTGCACAAGACAGAGCCATATGTATATGGACAGATGATTGCAGGTAAGGATGCAAGCAGATTTGGAGAAGGCAAGAACTCATGGCATACCGGTACCGCTGCATGGAACATGGTTGCTATATCACAGTATATCTTAGGCGTACAGCCGGATTTCGACGGATTAAAGATTGACCCTTCGATTCCTGCTGAATGGGATGGTCTTTCCATTTCCCGTAAGTTCCGCGGCGCAACCTATGACATCAAGGTATCAAATCCTTCTCATGTCAATAAAGGTATCAAGAGCGTTACTGTCGATGGCAATGCAATTGAAGGCAATGTCCTTCCGGCATTCGGCGATGGCGCCTGCCATAAAGTCGAAGTTGTAATGGGTTAATTACCCAAAGTAATCTTTTTCCCTTAACCCAAGGGAGATACCTCCGTTTACTTTGGCAACCATAAAGGGCTGCCGCTTCATGCATACACCAACATGAAGCGGCAGCCGCATTTTTTATTTCCGGCTCTGCAGGCGTTTCTTTATCATTTCTATTAATATGCAAACTCCCCCATGTTACGACAAAGCAAAGAATCAAAATCAGCAGATTGTCCCGATTTGTATTTCCTATCTTCTCCTGCAGCCAAACTGCAATATACCGCACGACAAAATAATGTATCAAATAGAATTCAAATGAAACCGTTCCCAGTATCAAAAATGGTTTCCATGCAAAAACCTTAGAAAGAATACCGCCATCATACGAATAAACAAATATCAGCAGCATAAAAACAAGAATCTTTTCCAAATAAGTATTCCACATAGGATTCCGAAGCGTTTCAAAATAAGACCACACCGCTAAAACAATTGCAGCAATTTCCAGAACGGTCATACCCGTTATTCTAATACCGCTTCTATTTGGCTCCTCCCTATGAAATACCATCCTGAGATTTGCCAAAAAAACCCCGATACAAAAAACGACAATATCAACAGGAAGCGAACGCATCACAAATTCTCTGGCGTCGCCTGCTTCCAGATATCTGGCGGAATAAAGTCCCATTCCGATATACAGAAGTATCAGCGCAAGAAGAATCATGGCATTCTTCCCTTTCTGCTCCCGAACCGATGAAGCCAGCATAATAATCACCGGCGTAATCAGATATATCAAAAACAATGCCGACATAAACCAGCCAACGCCATTGAGTGAAACATACAATTTACTGTTTGGAATCAGCATTTGAAGCATCGGAATACTTATCACATATCTCCACAGCAGTTCCTTCACCGCATCTGCTGCCGGATTCTTAATAATCGCAGCCACCAGACATAACGTCTGCATTACGATATAGGTCGGATACACCTTTTTTATCCGTTTCCAGATAAAACTTTTATATGTATCCTTATTCAGGGCTGCAAGCTTTTTCACTATATCCCAAATTCAGACAAAATCCGGATAACAGAAAGAAAAAATGTCACGCCATAAACACCATTGTTCATATAGTGATAAAAAGAACTCCGTCGCCCTGTCATTTGTCATAATGAATCCGCAATGTGCAAGGAATACGGTTGAAATCATGAAAAATCTCCACGCTTCAAATGATTTGACTCTTATTTTCATCGCCATTCCTCCTGTCCTTCCTTATGTCCCGGAAACATCGTCCTTCTTCGGCGGCAAGAATCCCTTTAGTATTTTTCCCGCCTCGCGCTCTACTGCTTTTTTTCAAATGCAATCGCAATGCAGATTATCAAAATCAATCCTGCAAACAAAACGATTCCCTCATATAACGAATAATTGTGTTTTTTAAATCCTGCCAGATATAAATTCGTACACACATGATGCAGCAGCAGAAAAATTTCGTACGAATATTTTCCAATCACTTTTATCAGTTCGATATGCGACAAATCAATTCTTTCAAAAAAGGAATACCAAACAGACAAATAATGCCCAGCCAAATAATGTTACATCCATAATCGGATACTTAAAGTTATCAATGACGCCGCAGGCAATTAAAACCGCAAGACACAGCAAAAACAGCTTTTTGTCCGTTTTCCTGCTCTGCATCCACCTTGCCCATAACATACCAAACAGGAAATCACAACCACGAATAATCAGATTCCGGGTTAAACCAACCTGAAACGGATTAAAAACTGCCACAAGCACATAGAGAATAACTCCAACCACAGCAGTTAAAACCGGCTGTTTTTGACGCCAATCCGCAGCAGCGGAAACGCCAGATAAAATAAAATGATACAGCCAAGAAACCATTCGCCAATCAAATAATAATTTTTTCCAAGATATCCGAAATATCCATCCATACCCAATATTGACAATAGAAATTTCCAAGTCGGCACTGCTTCTGTACGTTCAAACCAAAACTGTTTTCTCTGCATAAAAAAGATAGATGAAAACCAATGCATATGAACACCAGAACGTCGGGTAGATTCCGAGAAATCTCTTTTTTTAAAATACTGTTTCAGCTTTATCGTTTCACCATAATTGTAATACAGGGATACGCCTGAGATAATAAAAAAAACAAAGAAACACCCAGCGTTCCAAAGGAACCATTGACATATTCACTTTTTATCAGATACGGATGACCTTGTATATTGATTCCCGCTGCAAGAAGCGACATATTAAAATGCGACATTACAATCAAACATACTGCTAAAAACCGTATAACATCCAGGTATTTTAATCGTTCTTTTTCCATTTGTCATTTTTTCATCCTCATCGTAACCGTTTTTTTATTATGCTTTGGTACTTCAAACGATATGCTGCATAACATTCTTTCAACATCATGCAGCATATCATTTCTAACATGTATTTCACAAACTCTGTACGGGAAACAAAATCTCCACCTCACAGGCAGTCAATTCCGTATCATTTACAAAATCTTCGCCTCGCAGGCAATCCATTTTGCATAAGACGGTCTATTCCGCTTACTTTACAGCTTATCAAATACTTCAACCCATATCTTTTTACTCTGTGGCGGAACGTATGCGCTTTCAGAACTATCTGCTGTCCTGCTTTCGCCTTTTTTTCTCCCGTTCCTCATCATGCGTCATATAATAGTCTATCTTTTCTTTTTAAATCTTCTCTGTCATGATATGTGACGACGTTTCCTTCAAACAAGGCGTCGAGTTCCGGAATTTCATCGCTGATTACAAACGCCCCAACTGCCAGCGCATCAAAAATACGATTTGATATAATTCCATTATCCCGCATATCATCCCAATGGTCGTTCAACAGAATTTTTGCGTCATGATATGCCTGTCCGACCTTGCCATTATCCAAATAATCGTCTACGACATAATCATATACCGGAAATTCTTCCCAGTTTCTTCCATAAACAGAAAGCTTATAATCGGTTGGAAGCAAATCCTTCAATATCGGGCGGAACATTTTTCTGGAATTGCCTATAAAAAGCAATTCATATTCCTTTTCCGGCTTTTCGTCATAAACCATAACTTCATCATCCACGCATTGCAATAACACGCCTGATGGCACTTCAAGCTGTGGTCCGATTTCTCTGCACATCTTTTCCGATGCAAAAAAATACATAATCATATGAGTTATATTCTTCTAACGAAATATCTTCCGGATGCGAAATATTCCACATGATATATTTTCTGCCATCCAGCACCGGCTGGTAATAAGGCTTCGTTCCGCGGAGAACAATCACATACTTTGCGGTACTCTTTATCATACCATCTGTCGCGCGGAAGGATATTCACCTGATATCCGAGTTTTTCAAATTCTGTTTTCATTCCCACCGCAAAATGCTGGTCGCCCCAGAATTTTTTTTCGTTTCATTATCCGGCATCGCGCCGCAGATATCGATTTCCTTCTCATTGACAGCGTCGTCCATGTAACCTTCCAGAATCTCTTTCAGGCGGTTTGCCCGCGCATCATAGGTATGATGTTCCAGAACAAACGCTTTCAATTTCTCAACTAGTTCCTGTCTTTCTTCCTCATGCTCGAGATAATACGTCAGCTTCTGATTGAATTCCTCTTTACTGTCAAAGGATGGCAACAAACCTTCAAACGTTTCTTCCGCGCCAATCACTCCATTTGTCAAAACCAAATCACCGGCTGCAAGCGCATCAAACACCCTGCTGTTGACTGCGCCAAACGCCTTTGTTACATGATTCGCGTCGTCAATCACTATCTTTGTATTTTCATAAATCTTCGGCATATCGGAATAAACGACAAATCCCTGTGCGTTGTCCTTAAATTTATCAATCTTTTTCCCAGTTCGCTCCATATATCTTACAGTCATATGGTATTTCTGCCGGATTCAGATAATCAATAATATCCCGCTTGACATTCCAGTAACTTCCGGTAAATGCATAGTCAGACGTGAACCGTTCCTTTTCTTCTTCTGTCAGCTTCAACGGTTCCTCCCGGACAAATCTGTCGGCATTTGTTGCAATCGGGAACAAAATCGCTTTCTTATTGCTGTGTTCCTCTACATATTGACACGCGGTTTTACTCGACGCAAATACCATATCAAACGCATCAAAATATTCCTTCTCACACCAGCGTTCAAACCAGTTTCTTGCCCATGCAATCGTTATAATATCATTCTTGCAGTTATAAATCTGAGAAATATCATATGCATCCAGAAGTGAAATCAATACGTCAACTTCCGGTCCAACATCATACCAGTCCTTCTTACCGAAGCGGCTCAGATATTTCACCTGATACCCAAGTTTTTTTAATGGACGTGGCAAATTCCATCGCTGTAAAGAAATCGCCTGCTGTCGTATCTGGTTTTGCTTCCGTAACGACAAGCCCTATCGTCAGTTTTCTCTTAACAAATAACTGCGTGCCATTCAGCTTATCATTGTAAAGTTTCTCTGCCAGATACCGCTGCCATTTGCCTTTAAATACGTTCATATTATGAAGTCTGCGAATCCGGACGTCCTTTGCGACATCCTTACTCTGCGTTCCAAACTCATAATGATAAACAAGGCAGGTCGGACAATAGTAATTCTTATATCCTGCCGCATAAAATTTCAGGCAGAGGTCAACGTCCTCATATCCATAAATGTATTTTTCATCATATCCGCCAACTGCTTCGAAAACTTCTTTTTTTACAAGCATGACTGCGGCTGTTACACAGGCGCGCTCCTGCACGTCATAGCTGATATCCGTATCCAGTGTTCCATTTCCCATATTATATGGCTGAATAAAATATGCTTTCTCCCGCATCACATCTTTAAAACGAATTCCGCTGTGCTGAACAGTATACGATTTTCCAGAATTTGTTACACCTTCCGGTATCTGCGGATATATCAGCTTCGCACCGACTGCTCCCGGATTTTCTGAATCATGCATCGCAAATAACAACTCGTCCAGCCAACCGTCAGTCACTTCCGTATCATTATTTAAAAACAGCAGAAAATCGCCCTTTGCATACCGGGCGCCCAGATTATTTGCTGCGGAAAACGACATATTTTCTTCGTTTTTGATTATCGTAATATCAAACGTATCTTTCCATGACTCCAGATACGCAACCGAATCATCTGTCGATGCATTATCAACGCAAATCAATTCAAAATTCTTATAAAATTCTCTTTCTTTAAGGGAAGGCATTAAAACCTGTAAATTGCGCATGCCATCCCGATTTAGCATAATAATAGAAACAAACGGTTTTTCTTTCTCCAGATAATCGATTTTATCCAGATAGGTAAGATTCATTTCCCTTGCTTTTTTTCTCCGCAAAGCGCAAGGAACATCTGCTCCGTTTTTCTGTCATTATACCGCTCCCGAAGTCTTGCAAGGTCGGCTGCCACGCATCCTTTTGCAGACTGCTCTTTTAAGTTTTTCACACTGGTATTCAACTTTTTTGACTTCGTTATCTAGTGATTTCTTTTCTGTCTTGATTTTCTTGATTTCCTTCGAATATGTCTGGTTCTTTTTTCTTTAACGCTGCAACCTGCTTTTTCAAATCTGCATTCCTGTTTTTTTAACGTCTTAATATTTGTAAGCGCAGCTCTCCATTTTTAAGAAATCCACGAACCCCCGGTAATTTTGCAATAAAATTTTTTATCCCCTGCTTCAAATCAACTTCCTCCGCCTTCATGTAAAAAAATATCGAATCTTTTTAGCAGGCTCAAAATTGAGCCTGAGTATGTTTTTATAAGCCAGTTATTGGATTTTTTTTTTTTTTATCTTTCATTTTTTTTTTTTTTTATAATTTTTCATAACATTTTTACATAAAAAATGTTATTACCTGAATTATAATATCACATTCCTACAGAAAAATACACAAATTTTTTTATGCTTTCTGCCTATTATGCTCTTGACACATTTTATTCATTTTGCAAAATTTTTATAAATTTATTGCCTGAAAAAGTTCGTCCTTATCATCCTGCTCTATCGACAGGTATCTTTTTGTAACTTCAATATTTGAGTGATTGTATATATTCATCAATAATGCAGGCGGCGTTCCGCATTTCCACGCATGATAGCCAAAGGTTTTTCTTAGCGAATGGCAACTTATATTTCCGTCTATTCCATTTAATTCCGCTGCCTGTTTTATGATATTGTATGCGCGGTTCCGGCTGATATGGCTGTACCTGTCGTTGCCGGAATAAAAGATATATTCATCCGGAGAAACACCCTTGCACTGCTTCCTCAATAATGTAAAAAGCAGATTTGCAGCTGTCATTTATTGCGACGCAATTGTTCTTGCCGGTTTTCTGCTCCGTCACATATATGTGCAGACGATAGTTATTTTTTCTCAAAATCCCAGACGTCTATCCACTTTAACTGCAATAAATCGCTTATCCGAAGCGCTGTGTTAATTCCTACCACAAACATCGTATAATCCCTGTAATCCTGCATTTGCAAAAAAGTAATTTTTCATTTCTTCAATATCTTCTTTTCTTCTTATGGGTGATGTAACCATTCTAAAACCTCCTGCTTTAAAACCTTTCCCGGCACATAAATGTACCCCCTTGCTCATTTAAAAAGTAATTCACATAACATTTTATGTAAAAATGTTATCTCTTTATATAATACATCGGTCCTTTTGCGAACCTGTACAGGAGGAAAACAGCGTAATGGAGAAAACTTTTAAGAACTTTTGCAAAAAATTTGTTCCTATTTCTATCGCAAAATTTAATAACTGTTATGCACAGTTAAAAGCGCAAAATGAAAGCTTATACGAACAAATTATCAAATTATCAGTACAAAACGAAAGCTTATATAAACACAATGCCAAACTATCAGAACAAAATGAAATGCTTACTGATATGCTTTCAACTACAAAAAAAAAAATGGACAGACTAAAAAAGAAGCTTCATCGCGTAATTTTAGACATTCCAACAATTCAGCAGGAAGCACTGGTTACAAAGGAAAACACAGAAAAGCTCCAATCCTGCATGCTTGAATTTAAATCGGAAGAACAGAGCATCATTACACAATTAAAAAAACGATTTAGCTTCCATCCTTTCGGAAGAAGAACAAACCAAAGCCGACCTTTCAAATTTTAAGAAAGAGATGCAGGACGCTATAACGAAGCATAATAACTGGATAAAAAATGTTAGTTTAAAGTCTTCTGCCGACTCTAAAAAACTGCAATATAAAATGGATAAATATATGAGCAAAGAAAAAATTCATGAGGCTCTTTGCGATTGGTACTATGAGCAGACTGGCAGCCATCTGGATTTGCAGCATCCAAAAACTTTTAATGAAATTATCCAATGGACGAAGCTTTATGATTTTGATTCGGAAAAATGCAAATTGGTTGACAAATATCTGGTAAGGAACCGGATAAAGGGAAAAATCGGAAAAGAATATTTAGTCCCATTATATGGCGTATGGGACAGAGCGGAAGATATTGATTTTGATAAACTTCCACAATCATTTGTTCTAAAGTGCAATCATGGCTGCGGATACAACATTATTGTGAAAGACAAAACCTCGGAAGATTTCACCAGCATTCGGAAGAAAATTTGAATGACTGGCTTCATGAAGATTTTGCCTTTAAAAATGGATTTGAATTGCAATATTCCCAAATTAGGCGCCGCATTATAGCCGAAGAATACATTGAAAATGCGGACGAAGATTTATATGACTATAAGGTTTTTTGTTTTAATGGAAAGGCAAAATACATTATGTTCCTATCCAATCGGAAAAAAGGATTAAAAATGCAGATTTATGATTTAGACTGGAATTTGCAGCCATTTGTTTACAGCTTTGAAAGAAATGAAACCGTTATAGAAAAACCGGATAACTTATCGGAACTCATTGAATGTGCAGAAAAACTGGCAGAAGGCTTTCTCCAGGTAAGAGTTGATTTTTACCGATTGAATGACGGTTCCTGGAAATTTGGCGAAATGACTTTTTACTTCTGCATCGGGCGTCGCTAAATGGGACCCGCCGGAATATGACGAAATTCTGGGGAAATGATTCAACTTAATAAATAGAAGAATATACGAAATGAGGAAGAAAAAAATGGAGAAATCAAATATGAATGAATATATTTCAATAGTTCTAATATGTGATGATAATTATATTATACCAACTTCAGTTGCAATTACGTCTATGATTGAGAGCAAAAAGCAAGAATCTAAATATCGCATTTATATTGTTGCGGCAAGTTTATCAGAAGATAACGAAAACTTATTCAAAACTTTTGCTGTTAAAAATGTTGAAATTAATATAATTAAAGAAAATGCAAATCGTTTTCAATCCTTACATACCTTTGATGAAAATGCCATATGTGTTGCTTCTGTAGCAGCATTATTAAAGTTTGTTTTACCTGAACTTTTAAACGAGGATAAAATATTATATTTAGATGGAGATATTCTTGTTAAAGAAGACTTATCCGAGTTATTTCATAATAATATTGAAGACTATTTAGCCGGCGTTATTATTGATAGCGGAAGTATATATTATAAACATCAATATGTCGAAAAAGTAGAGCATTATTTTAACTCTGGCGTAATGCTTGCTTAATTTAAAGAAATTTCGTGATGAAGATATTACAAGAAAGTTAATTCAAACAAAAAAAAGAACTTAACAGATTCAAACCTGATGGACCAAAATGTTTTTAATATTGTGTTAGATGGAAGAATCAAATGTTTACCTATACGCTATAACTTTTTACCAGTCAATTTAAAAAGGGCAAGAAAAAAAAATGGACAATTAAAGATATTAATGAAACCTATAATACTAACTATGAATCAAAAAAAATTGTTTTCTGATGGCGCAATTATACACTTTTCTTCTAAAGATAAACCATGGAAAGTTTCAAATGTTTCTTTTTCATCTGATTGGTATAAAATGTATTTAAAAACAGGCTTAAAAAAAAATAGAACGATACACATTAGGTACACAGGAAAACGCCCCTGAAATTAAAGTCAGCGTCATAATTCCTGTCTATAATGTAGAAAAATATTTGCATACTACTTTAGAGGAAGTTTTAAGCCAATCGCTTAGTGAAATTGAGGTAATCTGTATTAATGATGGTTCTTCAGATTTATCCAAATCAATCATTGAAGAATAAAAAAAAGGACAATAGAATTATTTTAATTGATAAAGAGAATGCAGGGCAGGCGATTGCGAGAAATATAGGAATCAGGAAAGCCAAAGGCAAATATATATATTTTTTGGACAGCGATGACTTAATTACTGACAACTGCCTGGAAAAACTATATAATTGCGCAGAAAAAAACAACTAGACTTATTATTGTTTGACGGAACTTCTTTCTTTGAGAATGAAACCTTAAAAAGAAAAAACACGCAAACTACAAAACCTATTATAAACGTAAAAAAATAAGTATACAGGTGTTTACAATGGGCAAAAAAATTATATGCACTTATGGTAGATGCAGGTGATTATAAAGTATCTCCATGTTTACAATTTTTACGCACAGAATATGTACATGAGCATAATCTTTATTTCCCTGAAGGAATTATTCACGAAGATAATTTATTTGCCTATTATATGCACTAATTTTGGCTAAAAGAGTAATGCATATACCAAATACTCTCTTTTACCGACGGGTTCGCATAGGTTCAACTATGACAACAAATATTGGAATTAAAAACTTTATAGGCTATTATGTCTCTGCTTATGAATTAATGAAATTTGTAAATAATAACGAACTTACACATGATGCAGAATGGCGAACAAATAAACAAATTTCTGGATATCTGAATAAAGTATATGATATATACAATAATCATTTGAGCGAAGATGAAAAAAGCAAATTATATAACTGATGAAAAAAATAAATTTATTTTACTTTGAAATGTTAATGTCGGTATATAGGCAGGCTGCATCTTCCCCTAGATTAGAAAATCAAGTCAGGAGTTTAAGAAAAGAACTTAATCATCAAATTGATAACAACAACCGTTTAGAAAATGAAATTAAAAAACAACAAAAAATATAAATGACATAAAAAATCAAAGACATATAGAATTGGTACAGTAATTGTTTATATTTTCCAAAAAAAAATCAGAAATACCTTTAGATACTTGAAGAAAAAATGGTTTTAAACAAACAATCAGAAAAATATGTCATTAATTTTAATTTATTTTTAATTTAAAGCCGGATAAGCTTGTCTTTTCCGTTGTAATCATTGCTCAAAAAAAGTATATACTATACCCATCTATTAAAAAAAAGGAAGGGTTACTTTATGTCCATGAACAACAAAAAAGAAGAAAGCTACCGGCTTTTATACCAACAGAACATGGAACTGAAAAACCAAATGGAGCAGCTTCTTGCTGCCTTTGATGAAACCAGAGAAAAGCTGAACCGGATTTCCGAGGAAAATGAAACCATGCGAAAGGAACTCCATGACGTCCGGCAGAATCTTGGCGACATAAAAAAAAGAGGTCCATACTGTTCACGTTGACCTTGGAAGCGCAAGAAACGAAATTCATAATGTGCATGTTGACGTTGGAAATGCCAGAAACGAAATTCACGCTGTTCATGTCGACGTTGGAAACGCAAGAAATGAAGTCCATAATGTACATGTGGATGTTGGAAGCGCAAGAAACGAGATTCATGCTGCCCACAAGGATACTGCGCTTGCGGTACATGCTTCGGATGAGGCTGTCTGGGCGCACGTCTTTCATGATGCCGCTCTGAATTCCGACTGGCTGTTGAACAAAACATTTTATGCCGGCAGATGGGCAATCGGGTATCAGTTTTTGTATGTCCTTTTCCGGGTGCTGAACAGCGCACGTCCTTCCAGTATTTTAGAGCTGGGACTCGGACAATCGACCAAGATGATAACCCAATATGTTGCGTCAAACAGCGCTGCCAAACACAGAGTTGTTGAACACGATACCTCATGGATTTCCTTCTTCCGTGAAGAAAATGATATATGCAAACAATCCGAAATTATTCCGGTTGATTTAGTAACTGCGCCTTTTGAAGAAGATGATACTGTTCTGATGTATAAGGATTTCGCAGAAAAAGTATCCGACAGAACTTATGATTTTATATCGGTTGACGCGCCATTTGGAGCAGAAGCAAACATTTATGCACGAGTCGATATTATAAGCATAATTCCAAAATGTTTAGATGATTCCTTTGTTATTATGGTTGATGATGCAAACCGGGCAGGCGAGCAGCACATGATTGTCCGGCTGAAAGAAAAAACTCGACAAGGCAGGCATTTCTTATTGCTGTGCCACCTATCGCGGAAATAAAACTACACACATTCTAACATCACCTGATAAGAAATTTTTATGTACCGTATAAATCATCTGACATTCTTTTCTGCATCGAAAAAGAATGCCGCCTGTCAATAAAAATGGAGATTGGACAAATGAAAAAAAAAGTTACCCTGATTGTACCATGCTACAATGAAGCGGAAGCGCTTCCGCTGTTTCAAGAACAACTGAATACCGTAATCCATACACTTGACAGCTATCGTTTTGAAATTTTACTTATCAATGACGGTTCTACCGACAATACGCTTTCCGTTATGAAAGAAATCTGTAACGCTGACGAATCGTATAAATACATTTCCTTTTCCAGAAATTTTGGAAAAGAAGCTGCGATGTATGCCGGTTTCTGTAATTCAGACGGTGATTATACCGCTGTTATGGACGCCGATATGCAGGACCCTCCTTCTCTGCTTCCGGAAATGCTTGCCTGTCTGGAAACCGAAGACTATGACAGCGTCGCAACCAGACGTGTTTCAAGAAAAGGCGAACCGCCGATACGGTCTTTTTTCGCGCGCAAATTTTACAGGCTTATCAACAAAATTTCGGATGCCGACGTCGTGGACGGAGCCAGAGATTTCCGACTGATGAAAAAAAGAGATGGTCGACAGCATTGTCGCGATGTGCGAATATAACCGTTTTTCCAAAGGTATTTTCGGATGGATTGGCTTTAAAACCAAATGGATAGAATATGAAAATGTAAACCGTATTGCCGGTGAAACATCATGGAGCTTCTGGGGACTGTTAAAATACGCAATTGATGGAATTATCAATTTTTCCGAAACGCCGATGTCCATTGCTTCCGGCTTGGGAATGTTTCTTACGTTTGTTTCGTTTATCATGATAATATTTATTATTATCCGCAAAGCAGTATTTGGCGACCCGGTTGCCGGCTGGCCATCCCTTGTATGTATTATTTTGTTCATTTCGGGGCTCCAGTTTCTGTGCATGGGAATTATGGGAAAATACATGGCAAAAACATATCTCGAAGTCAAAAACCGGCCGCATTATATTGTTGCTGAAACAAACAAAGAAGATACAAAACGCATCAACTAACCTGCTACCGATTCATAAAGAAGGCGTAATATTTGAAAAAAACTGATTGATACTTTATTGTTTATAACATTTCTAATATTAATAGTACATACACAATCCGTTTCTGTATTTGCGGCAGAGAATTCCGGCATGAACCAGACGGTAACTGCGGCTGATACTGCCGCCTCAAATCAGACGATAACCGTAACTGCTGAGGATGGAAGCGATATATCGGACAAACTCCGGGAAGCGCTTATCAATGCGCGGGATGTTGCCGACAGCTCCAATCAGATTGTTACCGTAAAAGTACAGGAAGGACATTATTTCCTGTCCAAACCGCTTCATATCTACAGCAATACAACGCTTGATGTCACAAATGTTCATCTGACGTTTGCCGGTTCGCACCGCTTTAATATGCTTATCAGCGGAGCAAACAGCGCATACAAAGGATACGACAAATACAATACCAGCGAAGCCTGTTCCGGATATGACGGTTTCAAAAATATTACGGTAATCGGCGGTACATGGGAAAGTACCGATGCCAACGAGAGCAGTATTATCCGCATTTTTCATGCGACAAATGTCACGTTAGACGGACTTACCGTAACCGGAGGCGCTTGCGTTCATCAGGTCGAGGTTGCTGCAATCAACGGATTTTTATGTGAAAAACTGTACGTTTCAAAATCATGGCAAAAATGCGGACAATACAACCAACCGCCAAAAGAAGAGGCCATCCAGCTTGACATGCCATACAGCACACAGGTTTATCCCGGCACCTACCAGGATGGAACTCCGATGAAAAATGTCGAAATTACAAACAACACGTTTCAGAATATCGCACGCGGCGTCGGCACACATACGATGCTTTGCGGCGCATACCATCAGAATATCAACATCAGCAATAATACATTTATCAACGTATTAGAAGAATGTATTATCTGCTTAAACTATGTCAACTGCCAGATAAAAGACAATACAATTACGAAATGCGGCGGCGGAATTCTCGTAGAAAACTGCAAGGAATACAACCCTTCCATCAATACGAGCATACACGATGGCGCGGAAAAGCATGCGACTACGGTTCTCCATGACTTGAATACCGAAATCAGCGGAAACACGATTCAGATTAACTACCGCCCGACCACATTTCAGGTTGCCGGTATTTTCATTTATGGAAGAAATATCACCGAGGATGTTCTTGGCGGCGATGGCTATGCCATTCCAAAAAAAGGACTATTTTGTCAGCTCCGTTTATGTGCGGAACAATACCATCGTCACTGCAGGCGACGGAATCATTGTATCCGATGCAAAAAGACTGCGAACTATCAGGAAATACGATAAAGGGCTACGGATTTTCTGCAAACGATACTTCAAAAAGTCCAGAGACGGCATACGGATAAATCATGCCTGCTCCGGCATTTCGATAACCGGAAACTCGATAAAAAAAATATGCCGCGAAGCGGAATTTACATTTATCAGAAATCCTCGGTTTCAAATATTGTAAATAATACCATCAGCGGATGTTCGAGGATTGGCATTTTTCTGACGGAAAGCAGTTCCTGTACCTATGACATTACAAATAATACCGTCAAAAAATGTTCCGCCGGAGGCATTTTAATTGAAATAACAGCCGCGCTTCTGACATAATTGGAAACGTCGTCAGCAAAACCGGCGGAAAAGCCGCCATCCGAATCTATAACAGCAGCAGCGCCGGATATATAAATTCCAACCGGATATATGATATGGGAAAAATGACAAAGAAACGCCTTGCTTCCGGCATTGAACTAACCGGTCATTCTTTTCGCAAAGGGTATCGCAGGGAATCAGATTTATGCCTCGAAGAATAAAAAATGCGGCAGATTTTGGAATCGTAGCCGATTATTCTTCCCGGATTTCCGACTCAATTGAAAACAATACGATTTCCGATACGGTGGATTATTCCATCGCTGTCATGAATAAATCGCGGGTATCAGACCAAATCAGCAAAAACCGCATTTCCGGTTCCAAAAAAAGAGCGCAATTGCTGTAACAAGTTCCGGATTTGTCGGAAACGGTATTGAAAACAACACAATTGCTTCGAGCGAAACAAACGGAATCTATCTGGACGGAAAAACAACCGCCTGCAGCCGGATTTCCAACAACACGATTTCCGATTGTACCAATTACGGAATCAATGTCCAGCATATTAAAAATACCCTTTCCGTAACCCACAATACAATAAACGGAAGCAATGGCAATAGTGCGATTAATATCGCGGCAAATAAGAAGAATCTGATAACGATTTCAAAAAAATACCTTATCAGGCTCCTCAAAGAAAGCAGGAATCCAGATAAGCAAATGCAAAACAGCCATATTTGAAAACACGATAAGCGGTTTCAAATATGCAGTGAAAAACAACTTCCGTTTCCGGCTCAATCTATGATAATATATATAGTGAAATTAAGAAAAAAGGAATACAAGATAGATGGCTCCGAAAAAGCAACCCGGTGAACAGACTGCAGCAATAAGCTGTACACCGGATTATTTGAAAAAATCAGGTGACTATTGCATGGGATTCTCTGAAAAACATCAGCGGCTATGAACTGCAATATAGTACCGATGCGGATTTTTCCAATTCGTGTACCAAACGGTTCAATGCAGACCAGACCTTCATGCTTTTGCACGACATGCCAAAGAACAAAACCGTCTACTGCCGCATCCGAGGATACAAGGTCATCGGGAGCATCTGTATCTTTTATCCTTTTCAGACAACCACTTTTTTAATGAAATAAAAAACTATAAAAGAACATATGTGATTTTGACACTTACGAAAAAACATTGTGTTTTTATTGCCTGTGCAAATGCAAGTATACCAACGCAGGGCGTTCGCGTACTTGATTCGGTCGCAGCGGTACATAAGGCGTCAAAATACGACGCCTAAGTACCGGCGACCTCATATCACCTGCTTTTTGGTATCATGCATATTGCACATGAAATATAAAACAGGTATTGCAAGTATTGAAATTCACATGAAATCGACTTCAGGGAAAGGGGAAATTTTATGAAAAAAGAAAACGTTACTTCTAATCACCGGCATGCTTGTTTCGCAGGCGCTTTTTGCCGGAAGCAGCATCTGCACACTGGCGGCGGAACAAAACAGCAGCACCGCTGAAATTGCCGCAGCCGCCGAAGAACCGGAGCTGTATGCGAATACTTACTCGATTAGCGGAAATACAATTACAGTTACCGCAAAAACAAAACAGCGACATTTCCGAGGTCTTAAACGAGGCTTTGCTTGCGGCACGAGATATGGCAGATACAAGCAATGAAATCATAACTATCAACGTTCCTGCCGGTACTTACAAACAGACGGACGCGCTTCATATTTTCAGCAACACAACGCTCAATCTGAAAGGCGTTACCCTGCAGGCTTCCGGCAGTGCGCCATTTAATATGCTTATCACCGGAACTATGGGTACTTACAAGGGACAAAAACCATATAATACAAGCTCTCTTTGCAGCAAGTACAATGGTTTCAAAAACATAACGGTAAACGGTGGAACCTTTGTCAGCAATTCAAAAAACGACTCTGCGATTGTCCGCCTGTTCCATGCCACAAATGTAAAACTGACCGGACTGACATTAAAGGGCGGCGCCTGCTCCCACCAGATGGAAGTCTGCGCCATTAACGGATTCTATGTCACAAACTGTACGTTCCAGGACAACGGAAAAAAGGAAACTGACATTGATAAACCACGACAACCAGGAAGCGCTACAGCTCGACATGCCATGTCGTGATTTCGTATTTCCTGACATTTACTCCGATGGTACTCCGATGAAAAACGTGGAAATTACCGGATGTACGTTTAAAAATGTTGCCCGCGGCGTCGGCACACATACATTATTAAAAGGTGCCTATCATGAAAACATTAAAATAAACGGAAACACATTTGACAATGTTCTCGAAGAATGCATCATCGGACTGAACTACTACAATTGTGAAATAAAAAATAATACAATTACCAACTGCGGCGGCGGTATTATTTTCCAGAATTTTAAATCCACGCCAAACTCGATGAATACGACCATTTTAAATGGAAAAAAGAAATATACCGGTGAATTCCGATACGATATGAAAACCGTTATCAGCGGAAATAACATCACACTCCGCTATACACCAACCTGCGCCGACCAGGAAGGCATCAAGGTATTCGGCTACAAACAGACAAAATCAGCAAAGGGCGGCGACGGTTTTGCAATTCCTGTCGGAAATTACTACATCAGCGGCGTAACCGTAACAAATAACACGATTGTAACGTCCGGACATGGCATTCATCTTCTGGATGCCAGAAACTGTACCGTAACCAACAACACGATAACCGGTAAGAATTTCTCCAAAAATGACCCGGACAGAAATAATAAAGACGGTATCTTTGTTGAGAATTATTCTAAGAATATTACGATTACCAACAACAAAATATCTAATATGACAATGACCGGTCTTTTTGGTACAGACTTCCTCAACCGTTGGAAATATAACCAATAATTCCTTTGTCAACTGCGGCGGACGCGGTATCCAGATTTACAACAAGAGCGGCTGCTCCGGCACCATTTCCGGCAACACGATTCGGAAATGTAAATCCGGCGGTATCCTTATCAGCACCGGAAGTACGACAGGCGTTATCAGCGGCAATACGATATCCAAATGCAGCGGCGACGCCGGAGTCACCGTATACAAGAACAGCAAGACCGGAAAAATTACAAAGAATAAAATAACCGATATGGGGAAAGGATGCGAAAAAAGGCGCTGCTGCCTGCTGTTAAAGTAACCACCTCATCTGCGACCGGTTCCATCACCGGCAACAAAATACAGGCAGTTTCCGAAAAGTATTCTTCCTCGAGAGCGATACTGATTTATAATTCATCCAAGGTATCCGGCTCTATTACATCAAATACATTGGAAAAATGCAATGATACCGCCATTTCGATTTCTCTGAAATCCAAAGTAACGGGAAGCGTAAGCAATAACAAGATTACCTCCGCTGCCAGATACGGTATCCAGACATTAAACAGTTCTACGATAGGAAAGACCATTACCGGTAATACCATTAAGAATGCAAAGACCTGCGGTATCAACATCTGCAGCACGAAAAATAAGCTGACGATTGACAAAAATACGATTTCCGGCTGCTCCAATGCTGCGATTTACGTTCAGCCGAATAATACCAAATACAAAGTAACTGTAAAGAACAAACACCCTGACCGGCAACAAAAAGGGACCGGGCGTTGCGGTTATAAAAGGAAATATTAAAATTACCGGCAACAAGATAACCAAAGGTGACTTATGGGGTATTTGCTGATAAATCCTGCAAAGGCAACATTTATTCAATAAAATAACAAAAGCATCAAAGAAGAAAGTATATACCGCTACGAAACACGTAAAACTGAAGAAATAAATGCTGCGCACTCAATAAATAGAATTACAAGAAATAGAAAAACAAGAAATAAAAAAAGTAATAAATAGAATAACAAATAGAGAAACAGCAAAAAAGCCATATAAAAAGGTATCGTCAAACATCATCCGCTTAAATGATGATGTCGGCGATACCATTTTTTATATATAGCTTTTTTTTGAATTTGATTGGGTTTAGTCTAATGTAACTTTTACCTTTTTCAGATTCAGATTTCCTTTGCATATTCTTCAATTGTTCTGTCAGATGAGAACTTACCTGAACATGCAGTATTTAACATAACCATCTTTGCCCAGTTCTTCTCATCTCTGTAGAGCGTATCTACTTTTCTGTGTGCCTCTACATAAGCTTCGAAATCCTTCAGAATGAAGTAAACGTCTTCGTTCATCAGAGAATCATATAAATCTCTGAAACGCTCAGGGTCATCCGGTGAATACATTCCATTTATCAACTGTGTAAGAACGGTTCTTACTGCTGAATCATTGTTGTAGATATCTCTTGGATTATATCCGCCTTCTCGCTCATATTTCATAACTTCTTCTGCACGCAGACCGAAGATAACTGCATTTTTTCTTCGCCAACTTCTTCTACAATCTCAACATTTGCGCCATCCATTGTTCCAAGCGTAACTGCACCATTTAACATGAACTTCATGTTACCGGTTCCGGAAGCCTCTCTGGATGCGGTTGAAATCTGCTCGCTGACATCAGCAGCTGCAAAAATCAGTTCTGCATTGGATACTCTGTAGTTCTCAATAAATACAACCTTAATCTTTTCCTTCAATTGAAGCATCATTGTTAATGACATCTGCAACGGAATTAATCAGCTTAATGATAAGTTTTGCTATCTTATATCCGGCAGAAGCCTTTGCACCAAAGATATATGTGGTTGGATACATGTCGTATGCAGGATTTGTCTTCAGTTCGTTGTACTGGTACATAACATGCAAAATGTTAAGGAGCTGTCTCTTATATTCATGAAGACGTCTTTACCTGTACATCAAAGATGGAGCGAGGGTCTACTTCAACACCGTTATGTTCTTTGATATAATTTGCAAGACGAACTTTGTTCTGGTATTTAATATTCATAAATTCCTGCTGATACTTCTCGTCTGTAGCATATACCTTTAACTTCTTCAGATTTGTAAGCTTGGTTATCCATTCATCGCCAATCTTCTCTGTAATCCAGTCTGCAAGAAGCGGATTACCATGAAGCAGGAAACGTCTCTGCGTAATACCATTTGTCTTGTTGTTAAACTGTTCCGGACGCATTTCATAGAAATCTTTCAGTTCCCGTTCTTCCAGAATCTTTGTATGAAGGGCAGCAACACCATTTACAGAATAGGAACCTGCAATTGCAAGATGCGCCATCTTCACCTGTCCGTCGTAAAGAATCGCCATATTCTTTACCTTATCCTGATTGCCCGGATACATGGTCTGAATTTTGAGGATATATCTCCGGTTGATTTCTTCCACAATCTGGTAAATACGAGGAAGCAGTCTGGAGAATAATTCAATCGGCCACTTCTCAAGCGCTTCTGCCATAATTGTATGGTTCGTATATGCACAGGTTCTGCAGGTCAAATCCCATGCGTCATCCCATTCCAGACCTTCTTCATCCATAAGGATACGCATTAACTCTGCTACAGCAACAGTAGGATGCGTATCATTCATCTGGAATGTTACTTTATCCGGAAGTTTATGAATATCTTTGTTTGTTTCCTTAAATTTCAGGATTGCTCTCTGTACGGATGCAGAAATAAAGAAATACTGCTGTTGTCTCAGACGAAGCTCTTTTCCTGCATAGTGGTTGTCATTTGGATAAAGAACCTCAACAATTGTCTTAGCAAGATTCTGCTGTTCCACTGCTTTCTGATATTCACCCTTGTCAAAGGAATCGAGTGAGAATTCCTGCATGGCTTCCGCATCCCAGATGCTTAATGTATTTACAACGTTGTTTCCGTATCCAATGACAGGAAGTTCATATGGCACCGCACGAATCGATTGATATCCGTCCTGTACACAAAATAATTTCTGCCATCTCTGTTTTCAACTCTGACATATCCGCCGAACTTAACTTCAACTGCATATTCTGCACGCTTCACTTCAAATGGGTTACCATCTTTTAACCAGTCGTCCGGAAGCTCGATCTGATAACCATCCTTGATTGCCTGCTTGAACATACCATAACGATAACGGATACCACATCCGTATGCCGGATAACCAAGTGTTGCAAGAGAATCCAGGAAACATGCTGCAAGACGTCCCAAACCACCGTTACCAAGTGCTGCATCCGGCTCCTGATCCTCAATCAGATTCAGATCAAATCCAAGTTCATCTAATGCTTCTTTTTACTGCATCATAGTATGTCAGGTTAATCAGGTTATTTCCCAACGCTCTGCCCATCAGGAATTCCATCGAAAGATAGTAAACAGTCTTTACATTCTTCTTTTTTCATATTCCTTATGCGTTGCTATCCATCTGTCGATGATGTCGTCTTTTACGGCATAGCTGACAGCCTGAAATACCTGCTGCGGAGTTGCTTCTTCAATCGGTTTTCTGTATAACGTCTTAACATTTGAAATAACCTCTTTTTTGAAGCCCTCTTTGTCAAAGTCAATCAACTTTTTCATTTATTGTATCCTCCTTGAAAATTATACGCCAATCCATCACTGACGTTTTTTCTAAAACAAATACTGACATAACCCCGTATCTGTTCCTGTTTGTTGCATCTGTCATTATAAAATGAACGACTATCTGCCTCTGATATCATATTATTAACTAACAAAAAAACATGTATTTCTCAATACATGTCTTAATTTTTAGTAGAAAAATACATATTTTTTAGACCAAAGTCTAATTAATCTTACATTTTTACAATAAATTTTATTCTTTTCGGGAAAAATTGCAGGATTATCTGCCTGGCGTACCCATATAAAAACATCCAAACGGATTGCATATGTTCCCACAACAGGACGTCAGCAGGCAAATCGTACAAACGGTATTGCAGCATTTTGTCATATCTCTGCCGGACATATCCATGCCATATCCCTGTCCCTGGTCCATATACCATTTCGAACCGCTTTTAATCTGTTCATATGCCTGTCTGTATTCCATATTATCCGGTTCCATCTGCATTGCACGCTGCAGCATCTCAAGCGCACGAATCTGGTTTCCAAGTCCGGCATTGCAGACGCCGGAATAATAATGCCATTTTGCATTATGATTCTCAATCTGATTCAGCACGTTTCTGGCTTCCTCATAACTCCCTGACCGCAGATGAATTTCTGGCTGCCTGAAAATAACGGGATTCCTGGTCGTTTGCGTTATATTCTTCTTCTCTCCTGTTGTTGTATCCGCCAAAACCGCCAAATGGTCCAAAGCCGCCATAAAAACCGCCGAACGGATCCGATTCATCATAGGTGGTTCTTCCATTTTCCGAAGTATTTCTATAACTGCCGCCGCCATACGAGCCATTGTATCCGCCGGCTCCATAAGCGCCGCCGGGTGCATCCGCCTCTCCATCCATAATAGCTTTGTATGCCTGCTGAATTTCCTTGAATTTTTCTTCTGCTTCTTCTTTATTCGGATTATTCACATTTGCATCCGGATGATACTTTCTGCTCAATCGTCTATATGCACTTTTTACTTCATCGTTACTGGCGCCGCGTTTCAGTCCCAGCACTTCATAAGGGTCTTTCATGTAATCTCCATTCTGCCTTTTGCATCTTTATCCATACACCTTCCGGCTGTTGCTTTATAATAACTGTTCCATATGCCAGGAATACAATATATTTCTAAGAATTTCCACATTTTTTATTATCGGAAGCTTTTCAAATTCCTTTGCGCATTCCGCCGCCTGCATCATCAGTATCTCTTTTGTCCAGTCAGCAAGCGCTTTCCATTGTTCTTTTGTTATGATATCCGGATTGGTTCCGGAAAAATCTTCCAGTTTATACCGCAGCGGATTGAAGCTCTGTTTCCGTATGTCCTTTTCCATATCATCATAAGCATCGAGAATATATACAAATTTTCCAAGATAATATCCGGTCTTTCTCAGATTGTCTTCCCATTCATCTTTCCGGAATGCAAAGATTTCTGCAAGGACGTCGCCAAAATATCCGGAAAGCCTGTCCAAATCATCGCTGTTTTCCTTTTCCAGCTCACTGATTTTTTTTTTAAGCCTGTCTGCAATCATTGTTATCTTTTTCTTTGTACGAACATATTCTGCTGTCCGGATTTTTTGCAGTTCGCGTTTCGGCAGCAAAAGATTCGCGTACAGTTTTGCGAAATACTTTCTTTTCATCCTGCCAGTCGTCCAGACATTTGTAATATGTAAGAATCAAATTCATATCAGCCGCATAATCGGAAAATACATTCTTGATATATTCATGCTTCGCCGCCGGATGCACGACGCATCGCCGCGCTCCTTTTTCCTCCTCCGGCTCATAAAGTCCGGTCAGAAGAAGCGCCAGAAACGTCATATCATAACTTAACGACATCTGCCCTTTTGCGCCCTGCTCGTCTTTTAACGCCTTACACAATCCGCAGTAATATCTGTGGTATTCGTCAAATTCTTTAAATTTCATTTCCTGCTGGTTTACAACTATATACCCAAACACAAGCAATCTCCATTCTCATAATAAGTTACAGGCGGACCTGCAACACCGATACACTAGCTTTTCTTAATAAAAGTATTGCCACATTTCGGGCATCGTATTTCAATTCTGCCCTTTCCTTTTGGAATACGAATCATCTGCTCACATTTCGGGCAGGTGAAAATCCTGTAATCTTTTCCTGCTTCCTTACTCTTTTTCATCCGTTTAAAAAAGCTTCGGACGCCAACCGTATGCTCCAAAAACCAGCGGTTCTGGCTTGCCCGTTTTTCATATTGTTTTGAAAATATACGGATATAGCCATAAATAAATGCCGCAAGTCCGAGGAAATAGAAAATACCCGTCTTCGCAAACAAGTCGATTAAAATAAGAATCAGACCTGCCCATGTTAAAAACGAGGATAGCTGGTCATTTCCATATCGGGAGCGCATAAAATTGTAAATTTTGTCTTTCATATCCACACCATCTTTCTAGCCTAATATCATCGCTGACTCCTGCAGCTGACGGTAGGCATCTTTTATTGCTCCTGCTTCTATATCTGTAATCTTATCGGCGTCAGTCCGGCATACCAGCTTTTTCAGGTATTCCAAATCACGCCGGATTTTTTTTTTTAATCTGCGCCTTATCCAGATTCTGACTCTGTCGTTCCAAAAGATTTTCCACTTTTAACAACATAGGTGTTTGCCTCATGCCAGATATCCATATTTTCTTTATTTCCCTGTGTTTCTTCTTCATACCGTTTCGCATCTTCCCGCGCGCGCCGGATTTCCTCCTCGGAAAGATTCGTACTGGATGTAATCACTATCTGCTGTTCCACGCCTCTGCCAAGGTCCTTTGCCGATACCTTTAAAATACCGTTGACGTCCAAATCAAATGTTACTTCAATCTGCGGCACGCCTGCCATCGCGCGTTTAATTCCGCTCAGGCGGAAATTTCCAAGCAGTTTATTATCTCTGGTGTATTTTCGCTCGCCCTGATAGACTTTTACTTCGACGTCTTTCTGGAAATTGCCCGCTGTCGTAAATATTTTGGAAACCCTTGTCGGAATCGGTGAATTCCGGGGAATCAAAACATTTGCGATTCCACCCAGCGTTTCTATCGACAGAGAAAGCGGTGTTACATCCATCAGCAGGATGTCATTTACCTTATTCGTAACCGTAAGCGCGCCGCTTAATTTTCCGCCCTGAATCGCTGCGCCCATCGCTACGCATTCATCCGGATTCAGATTCTTCGAAGGCGTTTTCCCGGTTATCCGTCCGACTTCATCTATAACCGCCGGGATTCTTGTGGAACCGCCGACTAAAAGCACTTTATCCAAATCCTTTGCAGAAATGCCGGCGTCCCGGAGCGCCTGATTCACCGGACCGTCCGTTCGTTTTACCAAATCGTCCGTCAACTCATTGAACAATTCCCTTGTAATCAGCATATCCAGATGCTTTGGCTCATTTTTCACAACAGTTATAAATGGAAGATTGATATGCGTCTGCAAAACGGTTGACAACTCTTTCTTCGCATTTTCACACGCTTCCCGGATTCTCTGAACTGCTGTAACATCCTTTTCCAGATTTATTTTTGTTTCTTTCTTAAACGCTTTTATCACATACTGGACCAATCGTTCGTCAAAATCATCACCGCCCAGATGGTTGTCGCCTGCGGTCGCCAGAACTTCAATCACATGGTCGCCAATCTCTATAACGGATACATCAAAGGTTCCGCCGCCCAAATCATAAACCAGAATTTTCTGGGCATGTCCGTTGTCCAGTCCATATGCAAGCGCAGCCGACGTCGGTTCATTGATAATACGAAGCACATTCAGTCCTGCTATTTTTCCGGCGTCTTTTTGTTGCCTGCCGCTGGCTGTCATCAAAATAAGCAGGCACTGTAATAACTGCATCATGAACCGCCTCGCCCAGATAACTTTCTGCGTCCGTCCTTAATTTTGACAAAATAATGGCGGAAATTTCCTGCGGTGAATATTCTTTCCCATCTATCTGCTTCCGGTAAGCAGTACCCATCTCTCTTTTAATGGACAATATCGTCCTGTCTACATTTACCGTAAGCTGACGCTTTGCAGCATCTCCAACCAGCCTGTCGCCATTTTTCGTAATCGCAACAATAGAAGGTGTTGTACGGTTTCCTTCTGCATTTGGTATAATGGTTGCCCTGCTCGCCTTCTAATACGGCAACACAGCTGTTTGTCGTTCCTAAATCAATTCCAATTACCCTGCTCATTTCCTGATTCTCCTTCTATATCCATGGCGCCGAATGGACGAGCCTTTGCATGACGCCAACATCCTTAATCGTATCCGCTGGAAAACCAGCTTTTTTTCTAAAAAGTATGATAGTCAAGATTTTTTGAATAAAAATGTGTATATATTATAAAGCAAATATAAAGTGTTTCATAAAACTTTGGCGGAAAATACGGATAAAAAAGCCCGTCTAGTGGCGTCCGGTAAATATTTGTAGAATTTTTATAGATTTTGCTGTGATATTTTTTTATCATTTGTTTATTGTAAACAAATCAAAAGTATATTACACTATAGATATCAGACATTTTGTTTCTAAATGCTATATTTTTTTGAAATCCTTTTGTGCAGTTTTTTCTGTCAGGATTTCAACAGAAAATCATAATAAACAGGAGGTATTTTTTATGGCTAACAGATTTGTACTTAATGAAACATCATATCATGGAGCAGGCGCGATTGCCGAAATTGCAACCGAAGCCATCGGACGCGGATTTCAAAAAGCGCTCGTATGCTCGGACCCGGACCTTTTAAAATTTGGCGTTACAAAGAAAGTGACGGACGTTCTGGATGAAGCCGGTCTGGCATATGAAATTTATTCCAATATTAAACCAAATCCAACGATTGAAAATGTGCAGTCCGGCGTAGCTGCTTTTCAGGCTGCCAACGCCGATTATATTATCGCCATTGGCGGCGGTTCTTCAATGGATACAGCAAAGGGTATCGGCATTGTTATTGCAAACCCGGATTTTGCTGATATCCGGAGTCTGGAAGGCGCAGCGCCTACAAAGAATAAATCCATTCCTATCTTTGCAGTTCCAACGACTGCCGGAACTGCTGCCGAGGTTACTATCAACTATGTTATTACAGACGTTGAGAAGAACCGTAAAATGGTTTGTGTAGACCCGAAAGATATTGTTCCCGGTTGTCGCTTTTGTGGACCCTGAAATGATGAGTACGATGCCAAAAGGTTTGACAGCCGCTACCGGTATGGATGCGCTGACACATGCAATTGAAGGTTATATTACTGCCGGTGCATGGGAACTTTCCGACATGTTCCATTTAAAAGCAATTGAAATTATTTCCCGCTCTCTGCGCGGCGCAGTTGCAAATACGCCGGAAGGCAGAGCAGATATGGCGCTTGGACAATATGTTGCCGGTATGGGATTTTCAAATGTTGGTCTTGGCATTGTTCATTCCATGGCACATCCGCTCGGCGCTCTTTATGACACTCCGCATGGCGTTGCAAATGCGATTATTCTCCCAACCGTTATGGAATATAATGCAGACGCAACCGGCGAGAAATACCGCGAAATTGCAAGAGCTATGGGCGTTGCCGGCGTCGACGATATGACGCAGGAAGAATACAGAAAAGCAGCCATTGACGCTGTCAGACAATTGTCACAGGATGTTGGCATTCCCTGCCGATTTGAAAGAAATTGTAAAACCGGAAGATATCCCGTTCCTGGCACAGTCCGCATATGATGACGCATGCCGCCCGGGCAATCCAAAGGAAACAAGTGTAGAGGACATTACAAAACTGTATGAATCCTTAATTTAAACAATTTAAACGGTTTATGCCGATTATCTCAAAGCAATGCCGCCGATATCTTCTATGACTGATATCTTTTTACGACCGATACTTCTTACGGAATATGGCGGCAAAAAAACAACACCCCAGAATGCTGTTTCAAACATTTTGGGGTGTTTTTCTTTTTACATTTCCCGGAATCTCTTATATCTTGCTTCGGCAATTTCTTCGCCGCTCATTCCATCGAATTTCTTCAGAAAATCTTTGATATGATATTTCATATATTTTCCGATATATGGAACCGCCTCTTTATCTGCACCGCCATACTCAGGAATTACATGCTCAACCACGCCAAGCCTCAAAAGGTCCTGCGCGGTAAGCTGCATTATCGATGCCGCTTCCTCTGCGCGGCTGCTGTCTTTCAGAGAATCGACGCATATCCTTCCGGTGAAAGGATGGAATATACTGCATTTTCAAGCATCCAGACTTCATTGCCGACCGCCATTGCAAGCGCGCCGCCGCTGCCGCCTTCTCCTATCAAAATACAAAGGACCGGAACCTTTAATGCTGACATTTCATACAGGTTTCTGGCAATCGCCTCACCCATACCGCGTTCCTCTGCTTCCAGTCCGCAGAATGCGCCGGGCGTATTTACAAATGTAATAATCGGACGGTTAAATTTCTCTGCCTGCTTCATCAGACGAAGCGCTTTTCTGTATCCGTCCGGAAGCGGCATACCAAAATTCCGCTCCATACATTCCGCACTGCTTGCGCCCTTCACCTGCGCGATAACTGTTACCGGCTGGCCATCAATATGACCGATACCGCCAACAATCGCTTTGTCGTCATTCATCGTTCTGTCGCCATGAAGTTCTTCAAAATCATCACAGATATATATTCAATATAATCAAGTGCGCATGGGCGGCTCATCTGTCTGGTGCCGCGGATTTTTTTCCCCATGGCGTCTTGTTCTCAACCGACGTCAGACGCTCTTTTTAAAATCTCGCTGATATCAAACTTTTCATCATTTTCTTTGTTAAAGTTTGCATAGCCATCTCTTTGTTTATGCGTCACTATCAACTGATACATAACATCCTTCATCTTATCTCTGGTAATAATGCCATCAATAATTCCATGCTCAACTAAAATTCTGAACGCTGGAATCCTTCCGGAAGGTCCTGTCCAATCGTCTGCTTGATAACACGAGGTCCTGCAAATCCAACCAGTGCGCCCGGCTCTCCTAAAATGATATCTCCAAGCATTGCAAAGCTGGCTGTCACGCCGCCGGTCGTCGGGTCTGTCAGGATAGATACATACAAAAGTCCGGCTTCCGAATGCTTCTTCAATGCCGCAGAAGTTTTTGCCATCTGCATCAACGAAATGATACCCTCCTTGCATTCTTGCACCGCCGGAACAGCAGAACATGAATACCGGAAGTTTTTCCTCTGTCGCCCGCTCAACCGCTCTGGCAATCTTTTCACCGACAACATATCCCATACTGCTCATTAAAAATCTTGCGTCGCAAATACCAATCACTGCAGGCTCGCCATGAATCAGCGCCTTACCAACGGTAACCGCTTCTTTCAGACCTGTTTTTTCCTGTGTTGCCTTTACCTTATCTTCATATCCTTCCGTATTTAACGGATTGGACATTGGCATATCTTCAAACCATGGCTCAAATGACTTTGCATCCGTAACCATCTTAATTCTGTTTTTCGTCTTTACGCGAAAATAAGCGCCGCATTCATAACAGATATATTTTGCTTTTTACAACTCTTTGCTTATCAAGTTCAGCGCCGCATTTCGGACACTTCACCGTTTCCGGCTTCGGCTCGTCCGCCACATTCATTTTCAACTTTTCCATTTCGGCTTCTTTTTGCCTTTTTTTTCTTTTGATAAATAACATTTCTGTTTACTGCTCCTTATATTTCTGTAAAAAGAATACATGCATTGTGTCCGCCAAATCCAAGAGAATTGCTGATTGCACAGTCAACTTCCTGCTCATATGGCTCCTTGCAATAATCCAAATCCAGTTCTTCTTCACTCTCATGAAGTCCGCGGGTTCTGTGGATATATCCTTCTTCAATGGTCTTGGCTGTAACGATACACTCTATTGCACCGGCTGCGCCAAGCAGATGTCCCGTCATAGATTTTGTCGAATTTATCTTAATGTCTTTTGCATGGTCGCCAAATGCTTTCTTAATCGCTCTTGTTTCAACCAAATCATTCAAATGCGTACTTGTTCCATGTGCATTGATATACTGCACTTCTTCCGGTGATATACCTGCATCGTTTACTGCATTTAACATTGCTCTCGCCGGACTTTCGCCGGATTCCTCCGGAGCAGTAATATGGAAAGCGTCGCTCGAACATCCATATCCGGATATCTCTGCATAAATCTTTGCGCCACGCTTCTTTGCATGCTCCAGTTCTTCCAGAACCACAATACCGGCGCCTTCTCCAAGTACAAATCCATCCCGCTCCTTGTCAAACGGAATTGAGCATCTGTCCGGATTATCAGAGGATGAAAGTGCTGTCAGCGCATCAAATGTTGAAATACCAATCGGAGAAACTGCTGCCTCTGTACCGCCTGCTATCATAACATCCGCTTCGCCATACTGAATCGTACGGAACGCTTCGCCAATGCTGTTTGTTCCTGATGCGCAGGCTGTTACAACGTCAATGCTCTTGCCCTTGCAGCCAAATTGAATTGCAATGTTTCCGGCTGCAATATTACTAATCATCATTGGAACCGTAAACGGACTTACCCGGTTTGGTCCCTTTGTCATAATTTTCTCAAACGCGCCTTCCAGTTCCTGAAGACTTCCGACGCCGGAACCAACACAGGTTCCCACCATATACGCATCCTCTGCGGACATATCAAGATTTTGCATCTGCGATTGCTTCTTTGGCTGCAGCAACTGCAAACTGTGAAAACCGCGCCATTCTTCTTGCTGCTTTTGGCTCAATATAGTCTTTTGCCACAAATCCCTTTACTTCTCCAACGACCTTACACTTATATTCAGACGCATCAAACTGGGTTATCGGTCCAAATCCATGTCTGCCTTCCTTCAACCCGTTCCAGAACTCATCTACATTCAGTCCCAAAGGGGTTATTGCGCCTACGCCTGTAATTACTACTCGTCTACTCATGTTCTCAAAATCTCCTTTATATAGTATAATTTCCATTTTTTTCCATACATATACTGCCCCATCCGCTACCTTCGCAAGTATTGTACTACATTTTCATCGAATATGGAAACAAATCTTGTAAAGTTTTTATTAAATATGTCATGCTAAATCCCTCTTTTTCGCCTGATTTCCATTATCCGCCGCCTTTACATTTTCCGTTTGTTTCTCCGCCGCCCCCTTTTATACGGAATCGAAAAAATGAATTTCTTACTGATAAAATAGTTCAGAAAAATAACCAAAACAGAGGTAAATACCTTTACGCCCATTGCATACCAGCCAAGGCGGGTTACAAATACATAAATAATTCCGGTTTCTATCAGAAGCGTTGAAATTCTGCTGATATAAAATAATATCAGTTCGAAAATATAAGCTTTTGCTGTTTTTGCTTTTGTATGAAAGACGGATTTTCTGTTCGTTGCAAACGATACAAAATTATATAAAATCCATGCGATATAATTTGCGTAAATTTCATTGATATGACATTCATAAATCAGAAACCAGGAAGAACCCAGATTCACCACCCCTACAAGAACGCCCCATGCTATGTAGATATAAATTTCTTTCGGTATTTTCCGTAATAAAACCATGACAAAATTTCCCCATTTTACATAATAAAAAGCAGGTCCTGTGCCATGCAAAATGCATTGTAAGTCCATCGGCGCCTGCTTTTTTCACTCATTATAACTCAAAATGAAATATTTTCCATTTTAACAAATCTTAATCTTGCGTTGTCATTTTAAATTTAATCTTATTCTTCAATTGTTATTTTTATCTTCAGTTGTTATTTTAATCGTAATCTTTCGTTGCTTTTTTTAACCGATTTCTCTACAATCCGGAAATTTCCAGTCCATCCAACACCCCTTTTTCTTCCGGAAATTCCTGAATAATGCGTTTTACCATTTTGCGGTTAAATTCCATCCGCTCATTATAATTAAATTTTAATATATTCTTATATCCCCATAAATGCGTAAAAATGTCCTGATTTCCGATTTCCGTCGAACCCGGAAAAAAAAGAAGATATTTTCTTCTGCTTTTTTTCCGCACACATTGCCAGCATGCGCTGTTCCGCAAAAAAAACCATATGGCAGAGATTTTCCTCTTTCTCCAGACAATTTTCCATGAAAGCAATCGCGCTTTCGGTATAATAGTCTTTGAATGCATTATCCGCAATATAAAGCATACAGGTATTGACCGGCAATACCATTCCAGTTCCATTCCGAATCAAATTTGTATTCCGGTTTCATATGAAAAAATTCTTTTCGGGATACACATCCGGAAAAATTCCTTCCCTGTGAATCGCGCAGATATCCGTTCCGGTTACGATATCCCGGATATCCTGCCAGATTATCAAATCCAAATCTATCATGACTGCCGGCATATTTATCTTTTGCAGAGAATAAAGCTTCCCCGCCGCCCAGAAAACTTTTTCAGGAACCGACGCCGGTACTTCAATTTCTTCTATTCCCAGGTCCCAGATATGACTGAGGCCATGCGATTTTACAAATGCCGCGGCTTCTGCATCCGCACAAAGACGAATACTGCCATTCTTTTTTCTCCACATCAGCGCGGATAATATCATCGTCAGCACTTCATAATCCTGCATCCAATAAGTATCTGTCTGTCTGCCTGTTAAATATGGCTTCGACCATAAAGCATGAAATCCTTCCATAACGCTGTTTCTCCGATAAACCTATATCAAATCCAGACCATATCCAAAGTCGCTGTTTCCGCCCTTTTGCTGCATGGTCGTTTTGACTTCTGAATCAACTGCCACTCCGGCGGCAGATATGTCCAACGCGGAATCTCCTGATAATCCACCTCATATCCGCAGGCGTTTCTCTGACTGCCGCCGAGATTTAAAAAACTTCGGTTGCTTCCGGTTTCGTATTCCCATTCATACTGAAAATTTCTCTGACTTCCGCCAATGTTCAGGAAACTTCGATTGCTTCCTGTTTCGTATTCCCACTCATACTGCCAGTTTCTCTGACTTCCGCCAATGTTCAGGAAACTTCGGTTGCTTCCGGTTTCATATTCCCACTCATACTGCCAGTTCCTCTGACTTCCGCCAAGATTCAGAAAACTTCGGTTGCTTCCTGTTTCATATTCCCATTCGTACTGAAAGTTTCTCTGACTTCCGCCAAGATTCAGAAAACTGCGGTTGCTTCCGGTTTCGTATTCCCATTCATACTGAAAGTTTCTCCTGACTTCCGCCAAGGTTTAAAAAACCGCGTTTGCTTCCGGTTTCGTTTTCCCACTCATACTGAAAATTTCTCTGACTTCCGCTAAGATTTAAAAAGCCGCGTTGGCTTCCCTGGTTGTCCAACTTCAATATTTGCTGGCTGCCCTGTGCGCCGACAACTGCCATTTGCTTTTTGTCCGAACACTCCGGAACCACCTGCTTTTTTCTCCGGCGGCAGCAGCGCCTTTCCATCAAACTCTACGCTGAACGGTCTGCCCTTCCACATCATATACGTTCTGTACGGATAGATTCTGCCTTCTCTCGCAATCAGCTTCATATATACCGGCAGTCCTTCTGTTTCTTCCCACAATTGCAGCGCCTGCTTCTCCGTTGCTTTAATAAAATATCCGCCGGATGGAAGCCGGTCATTCAATCTATTGTTTAACGCGGCATCCCATTCCATCCAGACATGGAACGCACCCGTTCCGCTATTATAATTTCGTATATCAAAATAAACCACACCCTGCCGCCACTGGAAGCATGTGTGAAATTCTATCGTCAAATTGGGAAATTCCCTCGTCTGTTTTTCGAAAAAAACGATGATTCTGTAATACTCATAAGTAACTCCATTCTGACACCCTGATGTCCTGTATTTTTTTCTGCCAAACCGGTGTCATTTTTCCACCCCCGGCCGCCTGAAAAGCGCCATTTACCCACGTTACAATCGCTAATATTATGGTAAACCATTTATCCATATATTTCAATTCAAAAATTCACTTTTATGCAACTTTTACGCCATCTTTTTCTTCTACTTAAAGATACACTTTTACGCATTCTTTTTCTTCTGCTTAAAAAATGCACTTTTACGAAACCTTTTTTTCTTCTGCGGCATATAAAAAAAATAAGTGGAAATCTCAATTGCAATGTGTTAATATTTAATTGCTTTTTGTAGCAAGAGATAACTATTATATGTAATGAACTATCATTTAGAAAGAGGTGCGTCATGGATATTGCTACAGAAATCAGAAAAATATTGTATCAAACCGAATACAGCGCCATCGGCTTAATTGATGCTACACAAGAACTTCTTTATTTCCGTTCCTGTCAATTAAAAAGACATTGATTTAGAAAAGGAAACCATGTTGTCCTATTCCGACACCATGAACCAAATAAACACAACAAGAATTTCTCCAAAAATACAGGGAACTGTTTGCAAGATGCACTTCCCTGGAATATCTGAAGGACAATCTTGACCTTACCGGACAGTACTCATTCAAAGTATATAACATTCACAATACAATTGAACGCTACACATACTACTGGTTCGATAAAGAAAGACTTATTTTATTATTTGTAATTGATGATATGTCGAAAGAACAGCGGACCGACTCCGTTACCGACCTTTTTAAACAGCGAGGGATTTATCCTCAAAGCCGAAGAAGTCATTTACAACCATCCGGAGCAGGAATTTGCTATCCTGTATTATGATATTCAGCGGTTTAAAGCCATCAATGATTTATTTGGATACAGCACCGGCGACGACGTTTTACGCAAAACCGCCCAGATTTTCCAAAGCAGCTTTTTAAAACCGCTGGTTTTTGCCAGAATGGAAGCAGACCATTTTTCGATGCTGGTTGACGTTAAGAACCTGCAGCCAGAAGCTTTGCCAGAACTGCTTCATTATGTTTATCAAATTGAAAATATAAGCATTGACATTCATGGTATCTGCGGAATTTACTATGTGCCTGTTCACTCTGAACTTCGCATCATCGATATGTGCGACCGCGCAAAGCTTGCCAAATCCCATATCGCAAATCAATACATCAAGCCATACGCCATTTTTGACGAGCCAATGATGAAGGACTATGAGCAGAAAAAGTATTGCTTTGATTCATTTGGATAATGCAATTAAGAAGAAAGAAATTCAGGTTTATTACCAACCGATTTACAATACAATGACCGAAAAATTGTATCCGCAGAAGCGTTGGTCCGCTGGCATTCGCCGGAAAACGGTACGATTCTGCCCCGGAAAATTTATTCCTGCGCTGGAAGAAAGCGGCTATATTTCAAGGCTTGACGAATATGTCCACCTGTGCATTCAGGATTTCCTTGAACAGCGAAATGCAGCAGGTCTTCCGCTTGTCAAAATCGCGATGAACCTTGTCCCGCATGGATTTGATGAACCAGCATTTAATGGATACGATTTTAACAAGCGTTTCCGAATCGAAATTCCCGGAAGGTTATTTTAATTATGAGCTGACCGAATCCGCATATACCAGCATTTCGGATGCAGGCACCCGGTTTCTTTCCGAATTACGAAAGCATGGAGCGCGCGTTTTGATGGACGACTTTGGAAGCGGTGCGTCTTCCTTCAGCACCATCCGCGACTATAATTTTGACATTATCAAACTGGATAAAGAATTTATTCACAATTATAACTCCGACAAGAAAAATATCAGTATTCTGATTACGTTAATCGAGCTTGCCCACCGTCTGGACATGAAGGTTGTTGCAGAAGGTGTGGAAAACAAAAGAACAGGTAGAATTTTTAAGAAAATACGGATGTGATTTTATTCAGGGATTTTATTATTCGAAACCTTTACCGCAGGAGGAATTCGAGAAACTATTAGAAACGGATTTGTAAATCCTCGCTTTCGGTTGTAGAGGATGGCGACGTTTCGTTGTCATCCTCTCATAACATCAACACATAGAAATCTCTTTTTTGGCATTTCAGTCCTTATCTATATCAATTGAGCTAATCTTAGACTAAAAAAATTTTCTCCCTTTTTTGTCTTTACTGGAGATATATTCCTGTATATCTATATAACATTTTTTGCAATTTTATCAATGTTTATCACACTTGGCAATCGTCGGTGAATCACAATACCGCCAACGGTTATGCGCTGGCGGTATTTGTCACTGTCTTTATGCATTATCTGCTAATGCTGCTGTAATAATTGCCATCGAATAAACTTCATCCGCTGTACATCCTCTTGATAAATCATTAATCGGGGAATTCAGTCCCAGCAGAATCGGTCCATACGCTGAGAAGTTACCCATTCTCTGTGCAATCTTATAACCAATATTTCCGGCATTAATATCCGGGAAAATAAAGGTATTTGCATTTCCTGCAACTTCTGAATCCGGACATTTTTTCTTCGCAACTCTTGGCGATACAGCCGCATCGAACTGAATCTCGCCATCTACAATCAAGTCAGGATTTCTTTCTTTTTTGTCTTTCTTGCCGCATTCCGCATCTTATCTACGTCTTCGCCCTTGCCGGAACCAAATGTCGAATAACTCAGGAACGCAACCTTCGGGTCCACGCCAAATATTTTTGCACACCGGACTGTTTCTTCCGCAATCTCTACCAATTCATCTTCATTCGGCTTGATATTAATTCCGCAGTCGCCCATCGCAAATACTTCGTTACCGCCTGTTGCAAATGGACGTACCAGAATGAAACAGGAAGAAACCAGCGTATTTCCAGGCTTTGTCTTAATTAACTGTAACGCCGGACGAACCGTGTCTGCTGTTGAATATGTAGCGCCGCCAAGAAGGGAATCCGCAATCCCCATTTTAACAAGCATCGTTCCAAAATAGTTATTCTGGTAAAGAATTTCTCTTGCCTGTTCCGGCGTAACGCCTTTGCTCTTTCTGAGTTCACAGAATAAATCAACCATTTCATCCATGCGGTCAAAATCCCGCGGATTAATAATTTCCGAACCTCTTATATTAAAACCACTTTCTTCTGCAACTTCATATATCTCATCCGGGTCGCCCACAAGAATCGGATGCAGGAAATTATTCTTGCAAGAAGTCTTGAAGAAGCTTCAAGAATACGAGCGTCTGTTCCTTCTGTTAAAACAATTGTTTTCGGATTTTTTTCTTTAATATGTCTATCAACATACCAAAGCCAAAATTTTTACGTTCCTCCACGATACAGTTCCTCCAAATATACTTTTTTATCGAATTTTAATCACGAATATAGCCAAGCTACCTTATTTTTATTATAGTGATTTTTTTTTTACTAATAAACAAGGTTTTTCTCTGAAAAAATTGTACCTTTTTTTTCATACATAAATAAAAAATTTTTTCTTGACAAATTCGGATTATGGGTGCAATATTAGTCTATATTGTTAAACCGATGAGCAAGAGGAGTAACTTACGAACAACATGTACAGAGAGCTGCAGGCGGTGCGATTGCAGCGATGATTTCTTAAGCGAATGGACTTGCGAGGGCAAACCGAACGGAAACAAGTAGGGGCGACGGAAACTTACCGTTATAGAAAGTACATATATGTTTGTATATGGTTGAGTGCATCGTTTTTTGATGAATATAGGTGGCACCGCAGGAATTGTATTTTATCTTGTCCTATAAGCGTAAGCTTTTGGATGAGATTTTTTTATGCAGTTTTTGCGGTGCTTTTTTTATTATCAACCATCCGACCGGTCCTGCCGGTAAAAAAATTTGAACGAGGTGAAGAAACATGATACAGCCAACACTGGAGGAAGCAAAAAAATATATGCGGATGCAGGATACAACTTAGTACCTGTCTGTTACGAAATGCTTTCTGACATTATTACGCCAATTCAATTGTTAAAGAAATTGAAGGCGGCAAATGAACACTGTTACATTCTGGAAAGCGTGGAAAATCAGGAACTCTGGGGAAGGTATACATTTCTCGGCTACCATCCAAAACTGGATATTACATGTACGAATGGAATTCTGACGTTAAAAGATGTGAACGGAAACATCATAAAAGAAACCTCCGGTATCCATCCGGAAGTATTTATCCGCGAAATTTTGAAAGACTACAGAAGTCCGAAAATTGAAGGACTTCCAACTTTTACCGGCGGTCTGGTTGGTTACTTTTCCTATGACTATCTGAAATACAGTGAGAAAAAGCTGATATTAGACGCCAAAGACGAGGAGGGATTTCAGGACGTCGATTTGATGTTATTTGACAAGGTGATTGCCTTTGACAATGTTCAATCGAAATTGATTCTGATTGCAAATGCGCGGACAGATAATATCGAGGCAGGTTACGAGCAGGCGCTGCAGGACATTGCAGAAATGAAAGACCTGATTCTGCATGGGAAAGAAGCCGATATCCCGGCTCCTGTTTTGAAATCCGGTTTTCAACCGTTGTTTGACAAAGAACAATACTGCGAGATGGTCGAAAAAGCAAAACATTATATTTATGAGGGCGATATTTTTCAGGTGGTTCTTTCGAACCGGCTTGAAGCTGAAATCGAAGGAAGCCTGTTTGATACCTACCGCCTGCTCCGCAGTACCAACCCTTCCCCTTATATGTTTTATTTTGATGGGGATACGATTGAAGTTGCAGGCGCGTCCCCTGAAACACTGGTTAAAGTTGAAAATGGCGTACTTCACACATTTCCACTGGCTGGCACAAGACCAAGAGGGAAAACAAAAGCAGAAGATATCGAGTTGGAAAAAAGCCTGCTGTCCGATGAAAAGGAACTTGCCGAACATAATATGCTGGTTGACCTTGGACGAAACGACCTTGGAAAAATCAGTCAATTCGGCACCGTCGAAGTTGAACAGTATATGGCGATACAGCATTATTCCCATGTAATGCACATTGGCTCCACCGTCCGCGGCGTTCTGCGGGAAGACCTGGACGCTATTTCGGCAATCGACGCGGTTCTTCCGGCAGGAACCCTTTCCGGAGCGCCGAAAATCCGGGCGTGCGAGATAATCAACGAGCTTGAAAACAACAAGCGCGGCATTTATGGCGGCGCCATCGGCTACATTGATTTTTCCGGAAATCTGGACACCTGCATTGCAATTCGAATTGCCTACCGCAAGGGAAATAAAGTATTTGTCCGTTCCGGCGCCGGTATTGTTGCCGACAGCATTCCGGAAAATGAATTCCAGGAATGCATCAATAAGGCAAAAGCTGTGACCGACGCCCTGATAAACGCACAGTCTTTAGCATAAAACAGGCAATTGTGAAATGATAACTCTTTCATAATAGTTGTGCAGAATGCCGGGATACCAGTGCAGGACGTTTCCACTGGATTCGGTTCGCAGCGGTACATAAGGCACCAAAATACGGTGCCTAAGTACCGGCGACCTCATATCCCCTGCATCTGGCATCAGCATTTTGCACAACAACAAACCAAAAAAACATATTACACAATTACCTGATATACATAATTTATTAAAATATAGATGATTGCGAAACTATGACTCTTTCATAATGGTTCTGCAGAATGAATGATGCCAACGCAGGTCATTTGCACAACCAATACAAAGATTTCCGCGGTTCGCAATTACCTATTATTAAAATATAATACGAGGTGACAAACTATGATTCTATTGATAGATAATTATGACAGTTTTTTCCTACAATCTGTATCAGCTTGTGGGGAAGATTAATCCTGATATCCGGGTTGTCCGAAATGACGAATATACCTGCCGGGAACTGGAAGCAATGCATTCGGAAAGGATAATTATTTCACCCGGACCGGGCAGACCTGCCGATGCAGGGTATTTGTGAAGAAGCCATTTCCTGTTTTGCAGGCAAGGTTCCTATCTTAGGCGTTTGCCTTGGGCATCAGGCAATCTGCGAAACATTTGGCGCGACGATTACCTACGCAAAAAGCTGATGCATGGCAAAATGTCCCTTGCAAATATTGACGTTTCCTGCAAGCTGTTTCGCGGACTGGAGGATAAAATCGAAGTTGCCAGATACCATTCTCTTGCAGCTTCCGCCGACACGCTGCCGGAGGAGCTGGAAGTCATTGCCCGAACAGACGATAACGAAATTATGGCTGTCAAACATAAAAACTATGAAATATATGGCGTTCAGTTCCACCCGGAATCCATCCTGACGCCAAACGGAACGAAAATTCTTGAAAACTTTTTGAAAGCTGAATAATAAGGAGGAAAAACAATGATTATTGACGCAATTGCAACTGTAACAAAAAACGAAAATCTTGATAAAGCGACAGCAGTCGCTGTTATGGATGAAATTATGACCGGCGAAAGCAACGCAGGCACAGATTGAAGCTTTCTGACTGCCCTTCATATGAAAGGCGAAACCATCGATGAAATTACCGCCTTCGCAGAAAGCATGCGGAAACACTGCGGCGAATTCACCCCGGATGTAGCGGAAGAAATTGATATTGTCGGAACCGGAGGCGACTGCGCCGGAACCTTTAACATTTCCACCGTTTCTTCTCTTATAACTGCTGCCGGCGGCGGTTTTGTTGCCAAACATGGAAACCGGGCGGCATCAAGTAAGTGCGGAACTGCCGACTGTCTGGAAGCGCTTGGCGTCAACATCACAGCAGACTGCAAAGTAAGTGAAGCCTGCTTAAAAAGACCTCGGCATCTGCTTCCTGTTTGCACAGAAATATCACACCGCCATGCGTTTTGTCGGCGGTCCCCGCAAGGAAATTAAGATACCGACCGTTTTCAACATTCTGGGACCACTTGCAAATCCTGCAAAAGCAAATCTTCAGCTGCTCGGCGTTTACGACAAATCCCTGGTTGAGCCGCTTGCAAGGGTTCTTTCCAATCTCGGTGTAAAACGCGGCATGGTCGTACATGGCGACGACGGTCTGGATGAAATTTCCGCTGTTACAACAACGACAATCTGTGAGTTCAACAACGGTACATTTGAAACCTACAGCTTCAATCCGGAAGCATACGGATTTACGCTTTGCGCAAAAGAAGAACTGACCGGCGGCACACCGGAAGAAAATGCACAGATTACAAAAAGACATTTTATCCGGCAGCATCAAAGATGGAAAGCGGACTGCTGTTTTATTAAATGCAGGAGCCGCCTTTACATATTACAAACCAGATTTCTCTGGAAGAAGGCTTCCGGCTGGCTGCCGATACTCTGGACAGCGGCGCCGCTTTTACAGAAACTGGAAGCATTTATTGCTGCAACAAACGCTTAATGGAGAACGACTATGATTTTAGATGAAATAGCTGAAAAAACAAAATTGCGGGTTGCCGCCTGCAAAGAGCAAATACCCCTTTGAAGAAATGAAAGCAAAAGCGCAGGCAATCGTTGATGCAGAAACCGATTATGGCGCGCACCCTTACGAACACTTTCCATTCAAAGAAAATCTGGCGGCGCCCGGCATTTCCTTTATCTGTGAAGTGAAAAAAGCATCTCCGTCCAAGGGACTGATTGCACCGGATTTCCTTTATCTGGAAATTGCAAAAAGAATACGAAGCCGCCGGCGCTTCCGCGATTTCGGTTCTGACCGAACCCTACTATTTTCAGGGCAGCAACGACTATCTGACAGCGATAGCAAACGCGGTAAACATTCCGGTTCTGCGGAAAGATTTTACCGTAGATGCATACATGATTTACGAGGCAAAGGTTATCGGCGCTTCTGCCATCCTGCTTATCTGCGCGATATTGGACGACAGACAGCTCCGCGACTATTATCTTCTCGCAAAACGTCTGGGACTTTCCGTTTTAGTCGAAGCGCATGATGCGGAAGAAGTTCAGCGCGCGGTTTCGTGCGAGAGCCGATATTATCGGCGTAAACAATCGTGACTTAAAAACATTTACCGTAGATATCATGAACAGCGTGCGGCTTCGCAAACAGATTCCGGAAACAGTTAAAACGGTGCAGGCAGATGGTACCACAGGCATGGAACCTGTCGTCTATGTTTCGGAAAGCGGTATTAAAACCCCGGAAGACATTGACCGCCTGAAAAAAAATGGAACCGGCGCGGTACTGATTGGCGAAACATTTATGCGAAGCCCTGATAAAAAAAGCAGCATTTTCATGGCTGCGCGGCGAATAATCATCATCCAAAGCTGACGCTCAAGTATTTTGGGTGAAACAGAAAGAATAGAAAACATATGACACAAATATAAGGAGGAATTACACATGTCAAAAGGACGTTTTGGCATTCATGGCGGACAGTACATTCCTGAAACGCTGATGAATGCGATGCTTGAATTGGAAGAAGCATACAAAAAATACAAAGACGACGCGGATTTCAACCGGGAACTGACCGAACTGTTAAATGAATATGCCGGCAGACCAAGCCGCCTCTACTATGCAAAAAACGAATGACCGAGGACCTTGGCGGCGCAAAAAATTTACCTGAAGCGGGAAGACTTAAACCACACCGGCGCCCATAAAATCAACAATGTTATCGGACAGATGCTGCTTGCGAAACGTATGGGCAAAACAAGAGTCATTGCCGAAACCGGAGCCGGACAGCATGGCGTAGCGACCGCTACCGTTGCCGCGATGATGGGCATGGAATGTGAAATTTTCATGGGCAAAGAGGACACAATTCGTCAGGCATTAAATGTTTACCGGATGAAACTGTTAGGCGCAAAAAGTCCACCCGGTTGAAACCGGAACCGCAACTTTAAAAGACGCTGTATCCGAAACCTTCCGCGAATGGACCTCGCGTATTGACGATACGCATTATGTTTTGGGTTCTGTTATGGGACCATATCCATTTCCGGAAATTGTCCGCGATTTTCAGTCCGTCATCAGCAGAGAGAAATCAAAGACCAGCTGATGGAAAAAAGGAAGGCAGACTGCCGGATGCGGTTCTTGCCTGTGTCGGCGGAGGCTCAAATGCCATCGGCGCATTCTATCATTTTATTCCGGATAAGGACGTGCGGCTGATTGGCTGTGAAGCAGCGGGCCGCGGTATAGACACATTTGAAACAGCCGCTACGATAAACACCGGAAGGCTCGGTATTTTTCATGGTATGAAATCCTATTTCTGCCAGGATGAATTTGGACAGATTGCCCCGGTTTATTCCATTTCCGCCGGGTTGGACTATCCGGGCATCGGACCGGAGCACGCTTACCTGCACGATATTGGCAGAGCCGAATATGTTGCAATTACCGACGATGAGGCAGTTGAAGCATTTGAATATTTATCTCGTATCGAAGGTATTATCCCTGCAATTGAAAGCGCGCACGCTGTCGCTTACGCTATGAAACTCGCGCCGCAGATGGGTAAAGACCAGATTATGGTTATCAATATTTCCCGGTCGGGGCGATAAGGATGTTGCTGCAATTGCAAGATACAGAGGGGAGGCACTTTATGAGTAATATAGAACAGGCATTTAAAAACGGAAAAGCATTTATCCCATTTGTAACATGTGGGGGACCCTGACCTTGAAACAACGGAAAAAATCGTTTATGCGATGGTCGAAGCAGGCGCCGATTTAATCGAACTTGGCATCCCATTTTCCGACCCGACTGCAGAAGGTCCTGTGATACAGAATGCAAATATCCGCGCATTGGCAAACCACATTACGACAAATGATGTATTTGAACTGGTACGGACGCTTCGCAAAACCGTTACGATTCCGATGGTCTTTATGACGTATGCAAATGTTGTCTTTTCCTACGGAGCTGAAAAATTCATCAGCATTTGTAAAGAAATCGGCATTGACGGTCTGATTCTTCCGGATATTCCTTATGAAGAAAAAAGAGGAATTTGACGGTATTTGTAAGAAATACGGACTGGATTGGATATCCATGATTTGCCCCAACTTCTCATGCACGAATCAGCATGATCGCAAAGGAAGCCTCCGGCTTCGTGTACTGTGTGTCCTCGCTCGGCGTTACCGGAACCAGAAGCCAGATTACAACAGATATCGGTGCTATGACAAAGCTGGTGAAAGACGTGACCGACACCCCTTTGCGCCATCGGCTTTGGCATTTCCACACCGGAACAGGCGAAAGAAATGGCAGCCCATGCAGATGGCGTTATCGTAGGCTCCGCCATCGTAAAGCTGTGCGCCAAGTATGGCAAAGACTGCGTTCCTTATATCAAAAGAGTATGTAGCAAGCATGAAAAATGCCATCCGATAACACCTGCAGCTTCAAAAACCCCTCTCCGCGTTGCATCGTTTTGTGGAACGGACGAATACGGAGGGGGTTTTTTCTGCATTTTTCTGCCATTTTTCTCAAAAAAAAATATTTAATATTTAACTGGATTGACACTGTACCGGGATAACTTTATAATTGTTAAGGCGACAAACGTCGACAAAAAACTTTTTACATTAATTTAGATGGGGTACGACATGGTCTTTTCCAGTTTAACTTTTTTATATTTTTTTTGCCGGTCACGCTGGTACTTTACTTTATTGTTCCTAAAAAATTGCGTAACTTATTTATCCTCATCAGCGGATTATTTTTCTATGCATGGGGAGAGCCGATTTACGTTTTGGTTCTGATTGCCTCCACAATGATTGACTATTTTTCCGGTCTTATTATTTATAAAGCCGGAAACCGGCAATATCTCCGCCGCATGGCTTTGATTGTGTCGGTCGTTATGAATTTGTCCCTGCTTGGATTTTTTTTAAATACAGCAATTTTATCGTTGACAATATCAACCAGATATTTGGAACAAATTATGGCGCGCCGACTTCGCTGCTGCCAATTGGCATCAGTTTTTTCACGTTCCAGTCTATGTCGTATACCATTGATTTGTACCGCGGAGCGATAAATGTTCAGAAAAAATCCGATTACGTTCGCAGCGTTTTTGTCACACTG
>VOFJ01000425.1_pt1 | contig 50000 bp, 40 predicted proteins | sample 5384081 | NCBI WGS metagenome assembly VOFJ01 (sample SAMN12384729, study PRJNA508395) | human gut metagenome | isolation source: healthy gut I | host: Homo sapiens
ATGTTGTACTTCGTTCAGTTACGTATTGCTGATTCTCGGCAAGATGGGCCACACGGAGCGTTATGAAAGCAACCTGTTCAGGAATATCGCCGGCAACAAGCAGCAGTCGCTGTTCGACAACGCCGTGGCGTATTTCCGCAAAATGCAATAACCTTAAAACCAATAACCGATGAAAACCTCCCTGTTCCGTTTTTGCAGCGTGCTGCTTCTTGCGGCGATGCTCGCTCCGGTCTGCGTCCATGCCCGGAAAAACCCGAAGAACCCGAAAAACAACATGCGCCTGCTGTACTGGAACATCCAGAACGGGATGTGGTCCGGGCAGGGCGACAACTACGACAAGTTCGTGGAGTGGGTCAGGGCGTACGATCCGGACGTGTGCGTGTGGTGCGAGGCGCAGTCGATCTACAAGACCGGCACGGCCGACAAGATGGATGCCGCCGACCGTTATCTGGTCGGGAACTGGGGCGAACTGGCTGCCCGTTACGGTCATAAATACTGGTATGTGGGCGGACACCGCGACAATTACCCGCAGGTGATCACGTCGAAATACCCGATCGAGAACGTCGGGCGCATCGTCGGGGCGAAGCCCGACAGCGTGGTGACGCACGGCTCGGGCTGGGCGCGCATCGAGAAGAACGGCAAGACGGTCAACATCGTGACGCTCCACACCTGGCCGCAGGGCTATGCCTACGAGGCCAAGGACCGCGACGCGAGCCGTGCCGAGAACGGCGGGGACAAATACCGCCGCATGGAGATGGAATACATCTGCAACCATACGATCCATTCGGTTCCGGGTGCCGAAAAGCAGCTCTGGATGATGATGGGCGACTTCAATTCGCGTTCGTCGCGTGACAACTGGTTTTACAAATATCCGGCGGGCGACACGCGTTTCCTGGTCCACGACTACATCCTGCAAAATACGCCCTATGTGGACGTGATTGCCGAGAAATACCCGGGTGAGTTCAAGACCACGACGGGCGGCAAGTCGCGCATCGACTTCGTCTACTGCACGCCGCCGCTCTATGAGCGCGTCACGCATGCCGACGTGGTGACCGACGCCTACACCGGGCCGGTCCGCGACCCGGGCAAACTCTCGAATTTCTGGCATCCCTCGGACCACCGTCCGATCGTGGTGGACTTCGATATGAAATGAGACAACGAATCAAATAATCAAAAAACACCCAAACAACATGAAACAGCTCGAAATGCTCTACGAGGGCAAGGCAAAACAGGTTTTCCGCACGGACGATCCCGATAAGATCATCATCCACTACAAGGATGCCGCTACGGCTTTCAACAACATCAAGAAAGCCACGATCGAGGGAAAGGGCGTGTTGAACAATGCCATTTCGACGATTATTTTCAAGGAGCTCCAGAAGGCGGGCGTCAAGACCCACTACGTCGAGACGATCAACGACCGCGACCAGATCTGCCGCCGGGTGACGATCATTCCGCTGGAGGTGATCGTGCGCAACGTCATCGCCGGTTCGATGGCCCAGCGCCTCGGCATCGAGGAGGGCACGCAGCCTTCAAACGTCATTTTCGACATCTGCTACAAGAAGGACGAGCTGGGCGACCCGCTGATCAACGACCACCACGCCGTGGCGCTGGGCGCCGCCACCTACGAGGAGCTGAACGAGATGTACGCCATGACGGCCAAGATCAACGAGGTGCTGAAAGGGCTGTTCCTGAAGATGAACATCAAGTTGGTGGACTTCAAGATCGAGTTCGGCAAGACGCTGGACGGCGAAATCGTGCTGGCCGACGAGGTGTCGCCCGACACCTGCCGCCTGTGGGACGCCACGACCAACGAGAAACTCGACAAGGACCGTTTCCGCCGCGATCTGGGCAAGGTCCGCGAGGCTTACGAAGAGATTCTGGCACGCCTGCAAAAAATCGTCGGATAGTATGATGGAAGTGATCCGCGACCGCGAATTGCACGAGGAGTGCGGGGTGTTCGGCATCTACGGAGTGCCGGACGCCGCGTCGCTGACCTACTACGGCCTCCACGCCCTGCAACACCGCGGGCAGGAGGGTGCCGGCATCGTCTCGGTGGATGAGAGCGGCGCGTTCCGCCGCATCAAGGGCGGAGGGCTGGTGACGGAAGTTTTCGACGAGGCGAAACTCGCCACGCTGAAAGGTTCCACGGCCATCGGCCATGTGCGTTACACCACGGCCGGGGGCGGCGGCATCGAGAACGTGCAGCCTTTCCTTTTCCGCCACAACACGGGCGATTTCGCGCTGGCGCATAACGGCAATATCGTCAATTCGGAACTGTTGCGCCGCCACCTCGAAAACAAGGGCAGCCTGTTCCAGTCGACTTCCGACAGCGAGATTCTGGCCCACCTGATCAAGAAGGAGACGCGCTACCACGACCGGCCGCGTATCTTCTCGATTATCGACGCGCTGAACATGCTCGAAGGCGCCTTCGCCTTCCTGATCATGACGGCCAACCGCATCTACGCCTGCCGCGACAAATACGGCCTGCGCCCGCTGTCGATCGGCAAGCTGGGCGCAGGCTGGGTGGTGTCGAGCGAGACCTGCGCTTTCGATGTGTTGGGTGCGGAGTTCGTGCGCGACGTCGAGCCGGGCGAGATCGTCACGATCGACAAACAGGGCATCCGCAGCCGCGACTATTCGATGTACAAACGTTCGGAAATGTGCTCGATGGAGTACATCTATTTCGCGCGTCCGGACAGCGACATCGACGGCTGCAACGTCCACGCCTACCGCAAGGAGTCGGGGCGCCTGCTCTGGAAGGAGGCGCCCGCCGAGGCGGACATCGTGGTCGGAGTTCCCGATTCGAGCCTCAGCGCCGCGATGGGTTACGCCGAGGCGAGCGGGCTTCCCTACGAAATGGGACTGATCAAGAACAAGTATATCGGCCGCACCTTCATCCAGCCCACTCAGGAGTTGCGTGAGAAGGGCGTGCGGATGAAGCTTTCGGCCGTGCGCTCGATCGTCAGGGGCAAGCGCGTGGTGCTGGTCGACGACTCGATCGTGCGCGGCACCACCTCGCGGCGCATCGTCACGATGCTCAAGGAGGCGGGAGCCACCGAGGTGCACGTGCGCATCGCCAGTCCCCCGATGACCGATCCCTGTTTCTACGGTGTGGACACTTCGACGCGCGAGGAGCTGATCTCGGCGCGCAAGGACACGGCGGGTGTCTGCGAAGAGATCGGCGCCGATTCGCTGGTGTTCCTTTCGCCGGCGTCGCTGCTGAAGGCGGGCAACCGCAGGGAACTCTGCATGGCCTGCTTCACGGGACGCTATCCCACGGCGCTGTACCAGTCGCCCGACGAGGCCAACAAGGATGTAAAATGTTAGCAAGGAAAAAATATGGCACAATCTTATGAAAAGGCCGGCGTGAATCTCGAAGCCGGGTATGAAGTGGTGCGGCGCATCAAAAAGCACGTGGCTTCGACCTCGCGTCCGGGTGTGATGGGCAACATCGGCGCTTTCGGCGGGATGTTCGACCTCTCGGCCCTGAAGGTGAAGGAGCCGGTGCTCGTAAGCGGCACCGACGGCGTGGGAACCAAACTCAAGCTGGCCTTCGAGATGGACAAGCACGATACGATCGGCATCGACGCCGTGGCCATGTGCGTCAACGACGTGCTGGCGCAGGGCGCCGAACCGCTGGTGTTCCTCGACTACGTGGCCGTGGGGCACAACGAACCCCAGAAGATCGAGGCCATCGTCGCCGGCGTCGCCGACGGCTGCCGGCAGGCCGGCTGTGCGCTGGTGGGCGGCGAGACCGCCGAGATGCCGGGCATGTACGCCGAGGGCGAGTACGACATCGCCGGATTCACGGTGGGCGTCGTGGAGAAGTCGCAGTTGATCGACGGCTCGAAGGTCAAGGCGGGCGACGTGCTCGTGGGCATCGCTTCGAGCGGCGTGCACTCCAACGGCTTCAGCCTCGTGCGCAAGATCGTCGCGGACAACTGCCTGAACCTGCGCGAATCCTATCCCGAGCTGTCGAACAAACTGCTCGGCGAGGTGCTGCTCACGCCGACGAAAATCTACGTGAAGCAGGTGCTCGAAGTGATTCGCAACTGCGACGTGCACGGTATCAGCCACATCACGGGCGGCGGTTTCGACGAGAACATCCCCCGCATCCTGCACGAGGGTCAGGGGCTTGAGATCGACGAAGGGTCGTGGGAGATTCTGCCCGTGTTCCGCTTCCTGGAGAAATACGGCAAGGTGGCCCACCGCGAGATGTTCAACATCTTCAACATGGGTATCGGCATGGTCATCGCCCTCGATGCCGCCGAGGCGCAGAAGGCCATCGACATCCTCACGAAGCAGGGCGAGCGGGCTTCGGTCATCGGACGCGTAACCGACACCGAGGGTGTCGTCATCCGATAGCGCGATGCGGCGCCTTGCGGTTTTCGCCAGCGGCAGCGGCACCAATTTCGAAGCCATCGTCCGGGCCTGCGAACAGGGCGTGCTGGATGCCGAAGTGATGCTGATGGTCTGCGACAAACCCGGTGCGAAGGTGGTCGAAAGGGCCGCGGAGCACGGGGTCGAGGCATTCGTATTCGCCCCGAAGGAGTACGCTTCGAAGGCCGCATACGAACGGGAGATCGTCGCGCGGCTGGATGCCGCGGGCGTGGAACTGGTCTGCCTGGCGGGCTACATGCGTATCGTCGGCGACGAGCTGCTGGGGGCCTACGGGGGGCGGATCATCAACATCCATCCCTCGCTGCTGCCGGCCTTCCGGGGGGCGCATGCCATCGAACAGGCGCTGGAATACGGCGTCAAGGTCTTCGGCGTGACGATCCATTACGTCGATTCCGAACTCGACGGCGGGCGTATCATCGCCCAGCGGGCTTTTCCCTACGAGGGCAATGACATCGAAGAACTGGAGCAGATGATTCACGCCGTGGAATATCCGCTGTATATTGAAACGATTGGTAAATTAATAAGGTAGGTAGTTTTAATATCGTCGAACGGGTTCGTTTTGCCGTGTTGTGCAATTGACAATTGAATCGCTTCCGCTCGCATGCGATAAGCCCCTCCTGAGAGAGGGGTTCAGGGAGGGGCGGACTTGTAAACGGCGCCGCAGGCGACGACGGCAGCGGTCGGAAGAGTTCGGCGGTAAAATTGAAAATAGATTATGAGAGCATTAATTAGCGTAAGTGACAAAACCGGTGTCGTGGAGTTCGCCAGGGGGCTGCGTGCCCTGGGCTGGGAGGTGATCGCCACGGGCGGCACGATGAAATTGCTGGCCGACAGCGGCGTGGAGGTAATCAACATCAGCGACGTCACGGGATTTCCCGAGATCTGCGACGGCCGCGTGAAGACCCTGCATCCGAACGTGCACGGCGGCCTGCTGGCCCGCCGCGACGACCCGGAGCACCTGAAAGCCTTGAAAGACAACCACATCGAGTTTATCGACATGGTCTGCGTGAACCTCTATCCGTTCCGCCGGACGATCGAGACGCCGGGTGTGAAGATGGAGGACGCCATCGAGAACATCGACATCGGCGGACCCTCGATGCTGCGTTCGGCAGCCAAGAACTGGGCCGACGTGACGGTCGTGTGCGACCCCGCGGACTATGCGCAGATCCTCGCCGAGATCGAGAAGGGCGGCAACACCGAAAAGGCTACGCGCCTGAAACTCTCGGCGAAAGCCTATACGCACACCGCCGAATACGACGCGATGATCGCGACCTATATGCGCGCGCAGGCGGGTCTGAACGAAAAACTGTTCCTCGAGTTCGACCTCGTGCAGTCGCTGCGTTACGGCGAGAATCCCCACCAGGGAGCCAAATTCTACCGCGAGGAGAAGGAGGTTCCCTATTCGCTGGCTTTTGCCAAACAGCTGGGTGGCAAGGAACTGTCGTATAATAACATCCAGGATGCCAATGCCGCGCTGTGCATCGTGCGCGAGTTCGACAAGCCGTTCTGCGTGGGTCTCAAGCACATGAACCCCTGCGGCGCGGCCACGGGCAAAGACGTCGTCGAGGCGTGGACCAAGGCTTACGAGGCCGACAAGGTGTCGATCTTCGGCGGCATCGTCGCCACGAACTGCACGGTGACCCGCGAGGCCGCCGAGCTGATGAAGCCGATCTTCCTCGAAATCATCATGGCTCCTGCGTTCGACGAGGGGGCGCTCGAAGTGCTCTCGACGAAGAAGAACCTGCGCCTGCTCGAAGTCAAGATGGACAAGGGCGACGTCGATCCCAAACAGTATGTGAGCGTCAACGGCGGTCTGCTGGTGCAGGACCTCGACGTGGCGACGAAGGCCGTTACGGCGGATATGTGCGTCACGAAGGCGAAGCCCGCCCCGGAGCAGATGGAGGACCTGAATTTCGGCTGGCACATCGTCAAGCACGTGAAGTCGAACGCCATCGTGGCGGTGAAGGACGGCCGGACGCTGGGTGTCGGCGCCGGACAGATGAACCGCATCGGCTCGGCGGAGATCGCTCTGAAACAGGCGCATGCCGCAGGCGTCACCGAGGGCCTGGTGCTGGCTTCGGACGGCTTCTTCCCCTTCGACGACTGTGTGACGCTGGCTGCCCAGTACGGTGTGACGGCGATCGTGCAGCCCGGCGGTTCGGTCCGTGACGAGGATTCGATCCGGAAGGCCGACGAGAAGGGTATCGCCATGTGCTTTACCGGCGAACGCCATTTCAAGCACTGACGATTTCCGATTTACGGGACATCTTTCGTCCTTTCTCATTTGCCACGAAGGTTATGTGCTTTTTGATGGTAGAATGATCGAACCGCGGCGAGTCGCTGCCTTTTGGTGTCAAAAGGTAGCGCTAAAATCATCCGCATGTCGCTTTCGCGGGACCGTCGCCCGGAGCCAGCGTTAGGCCGCGTCTTTCAGGCTTTTTTGGCGGCGGGTTGGTTTTTACGCTGCTTTTTGGGCGGCAAAAAGCGGCAAAGAACAGCGGGCGAAGACCGCGGCTTTACTACTTTTTGCGGCCAAAAAGTACATAAGCCTCCGCAGGGAAACCCCGCGGTTAGTTGCCGGCCAAAAAGCGGTAAGGATCAGCAGTCGAAGACTGTGTTTAGCACTTTTAATATCAAGTATTTTGTTTATGAAAGTTTTGGTAATAGGTTCCGGCGGCCGCGAACACGCCATTGTCGACGCGCTGTCGCGTTCGCCGCAGGTCGGGAAAATCTACTGCGCACCCGGGAATGCGGGCATTGCCCGGCAGGCCGAGTGCGTGGCGATCCGCGAAACCGAGGTGGAGCGCCTGCGCGATTTCGCCGCGGAGCAGGGCGTCGGACTTACGGTCGTGGGACCCGAGGTGGCGTTGGCGGCGGGAGTCGTCGATTGCTTCAAGGCGGCCGGGCTGCGCATCTTCGGCCCCACGAAGGCCGCGGCGCGCATCGAGTCGTCGAAGGAGTTCGCCAAGGAGCTGATGGCCAAATACGGCATTCCGACGGCGGGGTTCCGCGCATTCACCGACTATGCCGAGGCCGTGGCCTATGTCGGGGCGCGCCCCATGCCCGCGGTGCTGAAATACGACGGACTGGCTGCCGGCAAAGGCGTGGTGATCGCCCAGACGATGGCCGAGGCCGAAGCGGCCCTGAAAGACATGCTGCTCGACGACAAGTTCGGCGAGGGTAAGGTGGTCGTCGAGGATTACCTCGAGGGACCCGAATTTTCGTTCATGTGCTTCGTTTCGGGCGGCCGGGTGTGGCCGATGGCGCTGGCGCAGGACCACAAACGGGCCTACGACGGCGACGAGGGTCCCAATACGGGCGGTATGGGCGCCTATTCGCCCCTGCCGTTCATCACGGCCGAGGACGAGCGGTATGCCATGGAGAGGATCATGCAGCCCGTTGCCGACGCGATGGTCGCCGAAGGGTGTCCCTTCGAAGGCGTGCTCTACGGCGGACTGATGAAGACTGCGCGGGGTATCGAGGTCATCGAGTTCAACGCCCGTTTCGGCGATCCCGAGACCGAGGTGGTGCTGCCGCGGTTGAAGAGCGACATCGTCGACATCTTCTGCGCGTGGCCGAGGGCCGCGACACGCAGTTGGAGTGGCACGATTTTGCCACGCTGGGTGTCGTCCTGGCCTCGAAGGGTTACCCGGGCGATTACGAAAAAGGACATGAGATCAAAGGCCTGGACCGTGTCGAAGGGGCTGTTTACCACATGGGAACCCGGGCCGACGGCGACCGTATTCTCACTGCCGGAGGCCGCGTGCTGTTCGTGGTGGGGACGGGTAAGAATCTGGCCGAGGCGCGCAAGAATGCGTTGGCCGGCGTGGCCCGCATCGACTGCGACAATCTGTTCCACCGCACCGACATCGGTCACCGGGCATTCGACGATTGATGCGTCTTCCGAGCCTTGTCCGCCGCGAGTGGCACATCGTTTATCAGTTTCCGCTGGCCGTGGGGCTGATCACCGCGTTGAATCTTGCAGTGACGGTCTGGTGGGATTGGAGCGGTGTGGAAGGAGCGTTTGCTTTCGCTCTCAATACGGCGTGGATGCTGTTACTGACCGTCGTAACGGTCGTCGTACTGGGGATAGTTGGGTTGCCTTTGCGGTTCATCTACCGATTGAATGACTGGTGGCGCCGGAGGTGGTGGTTAGCTCCCTGCGGAATTTTGCTCGGTTTGATAATGTGTGTTTCGTCGTTCTATATCGGTGCGGAGGATCTCTGCGTCGAAGAGGGACCGATGCTCGCAGTTCCCAATCAAGCCTTGAGTATGGGTGGATTGTGGTTTATCGGATTCTGCACTCTGCATTTTTATATACCTTTCGAAAAGATAATACGAGCGATATATGGCAAAAATCATTAGCGGAAAAGAACTCTCAGCGAAACTGAAACTCGAAATGGCGGACGAGGTGAAGACCTTCCCCGCGAAATACGGGCGCGTGCCCCATCTGGTGGTCATCCTCGTGGGCGAGGACCCCGGCAGTGTGAGTTATGTGACGGGCAAGGCCAAGGCATCGGCCGAGGTGGGCATCCGCAATACCACGATCCGCAAGCCGGAGTCGGTCTCCGAGGCCGAACTGCTGGACATCATCGCAGCCCTGAACCTCGACGACGGGGTGGACGGCATTCTGGTCCAGCTGCCCCTTCCGAAGCACATCGACGAGGACAAGGTGATCGCCGCCATCGACAAGTCGAAGGACGTCGACGGTTTTCACCCTTTGAATGTCGCGGCGCTGTGGCAGAAACAGCCCTGCACGCTTCCCTGCACCCCGAAAGGCATTCTCAAGATGCTGCGGGCCGCAGGCGTGGAGATCGCGGGCAAGCGTGCCGTGGTGATCGGCCGCAGCAATATCGTGGGGCTTCCCGTCTCGAAGCTGCTGCTCGACGCGAATGCCACGGTGACGATGGCCCACAGCCGCACGCGCGACCTGGCCGAAGTGACGCGCGGGGCGGAGATTCTGGTGGTGGCCATCGGGCGTCCGAAATTCGTCACCGCCGACATGGTTTCCGAGGGCACCGTGGTGATCGACGTGGGTGTCAACCGCGACCCGGAGACGGGCAAGTTGTGCGGCGATGTCGATTTCGCGGCCGTCGAGTCCAAGGCTTCGGTCATCACTCCCGTTCCGGGCGGTGTCGGACCGATGACGATCTGCTGCCTGATGGAGAACACGATCGAGTGTTTCCTGCGGCGGGCGGGCCGATAGCCGGCAGAACAGAGCGGAAACGTCGGCTTTTTTGCGGCGCCGCTGAAAAAAATCAGCCGTTGACCCACGGGTCAACGGCTGATTCCGTTTTACAGGGTTCCTGTTATCAGAGTTTTATCGGCTCGGATATTTTGATGTTGTCGAGGAACCAGGGTAATGATGCCAAAAGTGGTTGGTGTCGTATTGGATCAAATGACCAGAATTGTACGATTCTGGTCATTTGCGTTTCTTAATAATTCCATCATTGCTGTTCAGGAAAAGATACCACTTTACAAAGTCCTTAAAAAAATGTTGTTCCGAGAGTCCGCGATGGATTCTTAAATTATCCTTCAAGTGACCGAAGAACGACTCAATAGAATTTGAAGGATTTAGGTACATTAGGGTATCGCGTGTATGAAAACAGATCGGGTATGGCACGCTTGATATGCGAGACACTTCGATGCAGCATCTTATGCGTAAACCACCATCTTCCCGACAGCTCATCTACGGTTTTTCATTGATAAATGGTTCGTGTCGCCGATACCAGTCAATAAAAGCCCGTATCCATAACTGTGCCTCATCATGTGTTTGTACTCCATTTAACAAGTGCACCAGTTCGAGGAGTTCCTGTGCCGCTACGGTCTGTGGTTTGCGTGTAATCCACGTCTCTATCTCTCGCGCTACATGTACCGTACAACGCTGCAAGATCGCCTCCGGACACACTTCCCGCACCGCTTTTATGATATTGGGAGATCCATCACAGGTGACACTCTCAATTTGAATGCCGACATCGCGTATAGCCGTTAGGTCTGCTTTCAAATCCCGCAGCGTTTCACTCCTGGTTATGCGATAGAGGAGGGTCATCTTGATGTTGTGATCCCGATATACAACCAGACAAATCTTATTTGAGAAGTAGGTGCCGTCGATCAGAAGATTTACCTTCTCGCGTCGCTGTATCTGCCATAAAAGGGCACTGGGGCAAGAGCCGATAGAAGTATCTTTTTAGGGTGCGTTCGCTGTATCCGCTCTCACTCGCAAGGTCACAAATACGCTGTTTACCGCGAACCCAACGCGCGAACCATATAAACTTGTTTTTATCGGAAATCCAGTCTCGACGATCCGTAAAATAGCTGCCACAATTCTTACAATAATAGCGGCTGCAACCGCTACGAGTCCCCCATTTTATTGTCTCTAAAAAGCCACAATGAGGACAGCGTATTTTTCGTTTTTTTGACATAAAAATAGAGATTAGTAGAAACCCGTTTCTACTAATCTCTATTTTATCCTTATAACTACCAAATATTATGTCGGTTACATTTTATACCACCAACCACTTTTGGCATCATTACCGGAACCAGCGGTTGGCCGTCGAAACATCCCACTGCGTCTGCGTAATGGTGATCTTCGTATCCTTGTTGACCGTAATGCCCTTCAGGCGACTTCGGCGCGAACCCATTCGAGCTTGTGACCCTCTTCCCATCCCAGTTCGGGTATATCGATCTGCACTTTGTCGCTGCCGTTCTCGAAGATGACGATCAGATTGACGGGGTCGATCTTGCCGGATCCCTGCCGCATTCCGCTCCAGTCGAACGAGAGTGTCACGTTGTCCTTTGCTTCGGGAACCCCGTCTATCGGAGGAAGAATGATACCTGCGTGATTGCCGGTCTTGCCGAATTTGAGGTAGTTCTGCTGGAGGTAGATGCGCTTGTTGTCGTTCTTGTCGTAGATAAACTTGTAACCGAGTTTTTCGACAGCGTCGAATGCCGTCACTCCATCGACAGTTACGGAGGTGAGCGCCGGAGCGTTTGCGCTGAGGTCGTCTGTTTCAACGCTCCGGCCTGCGCTGCCTGCTGCGGAATACGGTTCGAGCCATTCGAAGTTCTCCATGAAATAGACGATCTCGTTCAGACCGTTGTCCTCGACATCGGTGGCCATGATGCGCTGTACAGGCTCGGCCAACCCGGCGTAGTAGCCGGTGACGGTTACGATATGGCCGGTCAGGGCGGAAAGGCCCAGGCTTGCCGGTGCGTCCACGACGCTGACCGAATACTTGGCGTCCTCCGAAACGGAGAGGCTGCTGCCGTTGAAGATGCCCTTGACGGTGACGTATCCCCGTTTGGAGGAGGTGTAATCGTCGATTTTCGCACTGATGTCCTCCGGTTCGGGGTAGTTGACCGCTCCGCCGGACAGAACCGTCACCTCGTCGCAGTCGATTACCGTAGCGAGTTTCTGCGAATCGGACGACTTGGTTCCCAGCAGCGAAATCTTGTCGCCGACGGCAACCGCCGTACTGTTCGAGACGAAGATATTGTCTGTATTTTTGTCGTCGCTGATGACGAAGCCTTTGGTCGTCACGGCCACGACGATCGCCGACGGTACGGAAATGACCGTTTCGTCCGCCAGGGCGGCGAGTTCACCTGCCGTGTACTCCTTCACATCGCGGTATTTGTCTCCGTTCTGCATGATGAGCACCTCGGCGCGGCTTGCAAGAGTCCGTCCCTTGAAGACGAGGGCCGCTTTGCGGGGATTGTCCTCCGCACCGTCGCGCATGTTGTCGGTCACCGAAATCGTCACGTCCATGACGCCGGTTCCCGAGTCGGGCGTGACCGTCACCCAGTCGGGGACTTCCGTCACCCAGTCGGCGTCGGCATAGATGGTGATGATCTTTTCCGCCGCTCTTTCCGCTTCGAAATTCAGGTTATTGGCACTTGCCAGAACAGCTTCGGAAAGATGGTCCTCATCCTTGTCGCAGCCCCAGAAGGAACACAGGGCCGCCATGAGGATCGGGGCTGTCATATATTTTACAAATCTCATAATCTTGTTTTTTAGGTTATTTCCAACTTAAAAATTAAGTCCGTCGCTCCATCCCGGATTCTGTGTGAGGTTCGGGTTAAGCGAACGCTCGCCGCTGGGAATCGGGTAGAGGTAGTCGCGCTCCTCGTTGAACGGAGTGCGCAGATTCTCTACGGTTTTGTGATAGTAGACATAGCCTTTGTTCCCCTCCGAGAGAATGATGTCCGAACCGAGTTCGTATACCGAAACACCTTCTTCGTCTTTGGGTTTGGTGCTTCCTGCCGTATAGAGAATCAGATCGGTCTTTCCTTTGCCCGAAAGGTCGTATTCGCCGGGTCCCGGGAAATACATGCCGGAAATGGTCTGGTCGATGCAGTAGCCGGCTTTCCAGCGATACAGATCCTGGAGACGGAGACCCTCCTGGATCAGTTCGACAGCCCGTTCACGGCGGATTTCCAGAATGACGCCCTTGTTGGCGCCGGTCACGTTGGGATAGCCGTACTCTTCGGATGAAAGATACCAGTCGGGATTCTTGTTGGCTTCTGCCATGTTGAGGGCCGGCATCTCTACCCGGTTCCGGATTTCGTTGACGGAGATGGTCAGGTCATCCTGTGTGAGCGTTCCCAGTTCGGCCTGCGCCTCGGCGTAGTTGAGCAGCACCTCGGCATAGCGGAAAACCGGCATGTCGCAGGTCGAACGGTCGTTACGGTCGATCTGTCCTCCCGAGGCAGTCGTGTCCTGAACGAATTTGATGGGTTGGTAGCCGGTGATCGTGACGCCGAGATCGGGTCCCTGCACCCGCTTTGCGCCGATACGTTTGTAACCCGGGGTGCGGATCGACTGCGCCAGGCGCGGGTCGCGGTCCTTCACCTCCTCGGTGAAAGGCAGCGTTTGCCACCCGTCGGTCCGGTCGGTGAACGCCGTGCCGTTCTTCATCAGGTACATGTTGATGAATTTGCGGGTGTAGCCCGGGCGTCCCTGTGTCGGCAACAGCGTGTAGGCCGTCGCATTGTGGTAGACCTGGGCCTCGTAGCTGTTCCGGATGGCGAGGATATACTCTTCGGTGCTGGCATTCTCCTGTGCGAAAAGCATCATGTAGTCCTTGTCCGGATTTTTGGTGGAATAGATCTTGTAGGGGCCTTCGTCGATGATCGTTTTGGCGGCCTTGGCGGCTTCTTCCAGATAATAGGTGTAGTCGTGTCCCTCGAGGTTGATGCCGTGGTATTTGCGGTAGGTTCCCTCGAAGAGGCAGAACCGCGCTTTCAGCGCCAGTGCCGCCCATTTGTTGACGCGGTAGGGCGTCACCTCCTCGGTCAGACCGCCGCTGTTGATGGCGAAGTCGACATCCTCGATCATCTTGGTCATGACCAGCTCCCGCGAATCGCGCGCCTTGTAGAGGTCGGGATCCGCCGATCCGAGCTGTGTGTCGTACCAGGGCACGTCGCCGAAACGTTTCACCTTGTCGAAATAGAAGGCGGCGCGGAAGAACCGGGACAAGGCGGTATATTCGAGCACAGCGTCCTTGTCTTCGCATTGGTCGACATATTCCAGCAAGGTGTTTATGCGGCGCAGGTTGCCCCACGACCAGCCGCCGCCGGTGTTGGGAACGGTGCGTTTGTCGCCTCCGTAGAGGATATCGGAGAGGGTCATCTGAACGAGCAGGTCGTTCTGCTCATCGTAGGGCGTCTTGTCCAGCAGGTTGTCGTAAAAGGGGTTGGAGAAGAGTTCCAGGTCGCTTTTCGTCTTGAAATAGTCGAACTGCGTCACCCGATCCAACGGTTCTTTGTCCAGCAGGGAGTCGCAGGCCGATAATCCTGCAATCAGCGTTGCTGCCAATATGATTAATCGCTTCATGATATTCGGATTTTGAAATTAGAAGGTGATGTCGATGCCGAACATGAACGTCTTGGCCCACGGATAGTAGGCGTTGTTGCTCACGTCGGAACTGCGGTTGATGGCGGCTTCGGGATCGACGTACTTGGAGTTCTTTTTGAGCGGCGACCAGTAGCAGAGGTTCTCGCCCGAGAAATAGATGCGGATCTGGTCGATGCCGGCCTTCTTGGTGAGGGTCGCGGGGATCGTGTAGCCGACGGTCAGGTTCTTCAGGCGCAGGTAGCGGATATTCTGCAGGTAACGGTCGTTGACCTTGCTCAGATAGCCTCCCGATGAAGAATAGGCTCTTGCACGCGGGAAATAGGCGTCGGTATTGTCCTCCGCCCATACCTTGCCGAGGAAATCCGTCGGGAGGTAGGAAAGGTAGGGATAGGAATAGCAGCCCCAGAAAGGCATCATCTGTGCGTGGGGGTACCAGTAGTGGTTGCCCGTTCCCTGGAAGAAGACCGAAGCGTCGAAGCCCATCCAGCGGATCGAGGCGTTGATGCCGTAGGAGAACGTCGGGAGCGAGTTGCCCAGAATCGTCCGGTCGCCGGGATCGTCCACGGTGTCGCTGCCGACTCCCCAGATGTGGTTGCCGTCCAGGTCGAGGAACTTCAGGTCGCCTGCCTGCCAGCCGCCGGTCAGACGGCCCGAGCTGTAGCTCAGGTCGACCTCTTTGGCATAGGCCTGCGCCTCTTCGGTGGTCTTGAAGAATCCGTCGGTCTTGAAGCCCCAGATTTCGCCGATCTCCATGCCGACGTAATAATCTCCCTTTGTCAGGTTGGTCAATGACTTGTTCGGGTTGTTGTCGTATTTGGTGATGACGCTCTTGTAGTCGCTGATGTTGAAACCGACACTGTATTCGAACGGTTTGCCGGCCAGTTTGAACTGGTCGCGCCAGCTGACGGAGAGTTCATAGCCCTTCGTGCGCAGTTCGGCGGAGTTCATGCTGGGCGAATCGGCCCCGTATACGCCGGGCAGCGCCATTCCGTCGGTCAGCATGTCCTTCGTGTCGCGGATGTAGACGTCGCCGGTGAAGTTGAGCCGGTTGTTCAGCATGGTGAGATCCAGACCCAGGTCCCACTGCTGGGCGGTTTCCCACGTCAGGTCGGAGGCTACGGGGGCGCCCAGCGAGGAGTATTTGCCCTTTATGCTGCCGTCGAAGGTGTAGTTGTCGAAATCGTGGTTCGTGATCAGGCGCATGTAGGTGTAGTAGGACGACACGTTCTGGTTGCCCAGGCTGCCGAACGAAGCGCGCAGCTTGAGGTTGTCCACCAGGTCTTTGGCGTTGCCGAAGAAAGGCTCCTCGGAGATGCGCCATCCGGCCGATGCCGAGGGGAACAAGCCCCAGCGGTTTCCCGGGGCGAAACGCGACGATCCGTCGTAGCGTCCGCTCACCTCGAAGAGGTAGCGCCCTTTATAGTCGTAGTTGATACGGGCGAAGAAGCCTGCCAGGGCGTATTCGTTCTGGCCGCCGCCGTAAGCGCCCTCCGTGGGAGATCCCGTTGCCAGATTCAGGTCGTCGAGGTTTATGGAGGAGAGGTTGATGCCTGCCACCGAGACGTTCTTGCTGGCCCACGTTTCGTAGTTGAATCCGGCGGTTGCCGACACATGGTGCGCATCTGCGAACGTTTCGTCGTAGTTGGCGTAGACGTTGGCCGAATAGTAGTTGCGCGTCTGAACCACTTCGTCGAGCTGGTTCATGCCCGCTCCCGTGTCGTAGGCGAGCAGCGGCCCGTCGGGGTATTCGCGGTAGTTCATTGCGGAACTGCGGCTCGTATTGCGGTTCTGGTAGAGACGGTAGGTGAAGTCACCCGTGATGCTCAGCGTCTTGAACGGCGTGATGACCAGGCGTGTCGTGTTCGAGAAGTCGTTCGAGCGGTCGACGTTGCGGTGCGTGCCCTCGTTGAGCAGGATGTGGCGTCCGTTGGCGATCTTGTAATCGAGATACGGCGTGCTGTAAAGCCACGATCCGTCGGGGTTCTTCATGGGGAAGTTGGCCAGTGCGTGGCGGGCGCTGTAAGCGATGGTGTTGTCTACGCTGCCGTCTCCCAGAGACTTGTAATTCGACGAGAAAAACGACGTGTTGTTCGAGAGCGTCGCCCACCGGTTGATCCGAAAATCGAGTTTCGCACGCAGGTTGTACTTGTTATATACGTCGGGATGTGCGCGCTGGATACCTTCCTGGCGGTCATAGGCGCCCGAAACGAGGTATTTGATGTCCTTCGTGCCGCCGCTGAGCGAAATGTTGTGCTGCTGCACGGGCCGCCGCTGCTGGAAGAGCATGTCCCACCAGTCGTAGTTGCCGTAGTAGACCCATTGTTTGCGGCCGTTGCGGATCTCCTCGACGACCCACGGACGGTCGGGATGCTCGGTCCTGTCGTTCACGCGCGCCAGCAGCTGCTGCATGTCGTGATCGTTGTATTTGACATAGTTCGTACCGGAGTCGGCCTGCCAGAACTTGTTGACCGTATAGACCGACCAGTAACCGCGGTTTTCGTAGTCGGTCGAGGTCGTGGCCTCCTCCCAGCCGAAACGGCCGCTGTAACGCACCGTTGCCTTGCCGTCCTGGGCCGTACCGTTCTTGGTGGTGACCAGGATGACGCCGAAGGCTGCACGGGCGCCGTAGACGGCTGCTGCAGAAGCGTCCTTGATGACCGAGATCGACTCCACGTCGTTGGGGTTGACGCGGTTCAGGTCGCCCACCACGCCGTCGACCAGCACGAGTGGGTCGGCCGAGTTGATCGAGTTGACGCCGCGGATGTTGATTGCCGGCGTGCTGCCGGGTTTACCCGAAGAGGTGGTGATGTTGAGACCCGCTACGGAACCCTGCAACATGCTGCCCAGCGAATGGGTGACGCGGTTTTCGAGCTCTTTGCTCCCTACGGTCGCAACGGCGCCGGTCAGGTTGACCTTTTTCTGCGTGCCGTAGCCGATTACGACGGTTTCATCGAGCATGATGGCATCCTCCTGCAGGTAGATCGTGATGCTGTTCCGGCTTGAGGGGACCGTCACTTTCTGGGGCAGGTAGCCCAGACAGGTGACATGAAGAACGGTTTCCCCCGAAGGAACCTGGATTTTGAAGCTGCCGTTTTCGGAAGTTGTAACGCCTTTGGTCGTACCATCGACCAGAACGGCTACTCCCACAAGCGGCTGTTGATTGGCATCGAGGACTTTTCCCGATACCTCTCTGTTTTGGGCTGAAAGGGCTGTTAGTCCCCCTCCCAATACCAGAAGCAGAGATAGAACCAATGGTCTAAATACTCTCATAAGATCTGTGTTTGTTGGTTAGTGAATGGTGATTGTGGTTGGTATGTGGCGAAGATCATTTGCGTTTGTAGGCATCCGTGGAGAATGCTTTCGGCCGCTGCATGTTTTCGGTCCACTCGTTTTCGAATTCGTCCTTGACGGTGATCACCAGGTCGGTGTCCGGATTGTCCGCCTTCACCTTGAAGAAGTGCGTAAACTTCGAGGTGACGAACGACGGCGTCGACTTGAGTCCCGCATTGTTGAACCGCTTGACCGAAAGCGCCGCGATATGGAGCGGGTCGTAGGCCCAGACTTCGGTGTAGGGCAGCGTCTTGTGGTTTTCGTCGGTGACGTTCAGCGTCCAGTCCGAATTCCAGTTCCAGATGTTGATCAGCACCTCGTTGTTGCTGTTCTGCGGATAGGCGTCGACGTATTGCTGATAGACTTTCTTCACCGAGGCGGGTACGTCCGCGGGCATCAGCGGCACGTCGTCCATCGAAAAATGCACGTTGTTGAGGTCGTAGCTGCGGAACTGGTACTCTTCGGGCCAGCCCGTCGATTTGTACAGCCATTTTAAATCGGTCCCGGAAATGTCCCAGATGCCGTAGCCGCCCGGGGTTCCGTCGGTCCCGACATGAACTCCGGACGTGAGGTTGCCGGACCACCACCACGAAGCGCATACCGAACCGGAGTTGTGCTCCCGGAAGTTCCGCCCGCCTACGATCGAGGCGTCGGGCGTTACGTTGAAGGTCATGTGGGTATGCCCCGTCACGAAATGGACCGTATATCCGTCGAGAATGTCGAAAAGCCGCTGGGTATTGGCCGAATCGTGGTCGATCTTGAATCCCGTCGTGGTCGGATAGAATACCTGCGCATGCATTGCAACGACGACGGGGGTCGTCTTGGCTACGTACGACAGGTCTTTCGCCAGCCAGTCCAGCTGTTCGCCGGAGAGGCTCTTGACATAATTGCGGGAATCGGTTCCGTCGTAGCCGCTGCAATCGATATCGTCCATGACGACATAATGGATCTTGCCGATGTTGAACGAGTAGTAGGTCGGGCAGATCTGATCCACGTACTTGACCGCCGCATCGTAGTCCGACGTGGTCTTGAAGTCGTTGTCATGGTTGCCCATGGTGTGGAAGATCGGCAGATCCTTGACCTGGCTGTTGATGGTGTTCAGGTATTGGGGGAAATAGTAGCTGTTCGAATACCAATAGAGGTCCCAGGTCATGTCCCCGAGGGTGAGCGCATACATCTTCTCGCCCTTGTGGCGGGTCATGTAGTCCGTGAGGTCGGAGGTGAATTCGGCGAACTGCCGGAGGTCGTTCGTGCGGTTGGCGAGGTGCATGTCGCCGAGCATGAAGATTTTGTAGGAGTCCTGGCCGTCGACCTTTTCGAGTTTGAAATCGGCTCTTTCGACGACACTGGGGCTGTTTTTGAGCGCGCGGTGGAACTGCGGGAGCACGCCGTCGCACGGCACTTCGTAGCCGCTCGGAACGGAGATGAAGACATATCCCCATTTCTTGGCCGATTTGAGCTGGTAGATGCCCTCCTCGTTCGTGACGGTTACTTCCGCGCCGTCGGACACTACGACGTTTTTCACACCGACGCCGGCCGACGACACGATCCCGTAGACCGTGGTGCCCGCATCCGGTTCGAAACCTATGTCCTCGACGATGTTGATGTAGATTCTTCCGAACGATTTTTTGCGCGTGTCCCTTTTGACGAAGACTTTGTAGTAACCCGTTTCACACCCGTCGGCCAGGCGTACGGTGAAACTTTCGGAAGAGGTGTTGATGATGGGGCAGACATAGGAGATGCCTGCGTCCGACTCAAGAATGAATGTGTCAGTGGTTAGGGGCGATTTCCCCCCCCCACCGGTTACGGCGAACGTGCACTCGCCGCCTTCGGTGACGTCTACCGATCCCGGAACCGTGAATTGCACGTCGAAATTGTCTGCGGGCGTCTTGTTGTCATCGCTGCCGCCGCAGGCGAAAAATTGCGAGACGACGATGAGTCCCAGCAACAAATACTTTATTACATTTTTCATTTTTAGTCCTTGTTTTATATTTTTTTATTTGTATGCGATTTTGTAATTACCGGTTATCCGAGAGCCGTAGAGGCCCGGAAATTTCCGGTCGGGAACTCCGTCCCGAAGTCCCCGTTTGTCGCCCTGCCGGCCTTCCCGTCTCCCATTATATATATGGTAACCATCTGTTTAGCGCTGTCGCTCCTGTCTGAAAAACTTTTCAAATATAACTTAAATTAGTTTCGATTGTGTTTCGAACGTATTTCAAAATTAAACTTATTTTATTAAAAAACAAAATCGGAGGACTTTTTTTGCAAATAAAAAATTTTAAATATTGCTCATGTTTCGCTTGAAAGATTAAGTATTTCCCTTTTATCTCTTTTTCGTTGTCCTTGATTTATGGAATGGTTATGAAACGAAACTGTCGGATGACTGTTTTTTCGGCGACGGCCGGGCGGAAAACGGTGTGGCGAAGACGAGTGCCGGGCGGAACCGGAGGTGTTGCCGGAACCGGTTCCGGCCGTTCGGAGCAGGCTGTCGCCTGCGCCGGGAGCAACAGGGTAGGGCGGATTCCGGAGCAGGCAAAAAAAGACTCTCGCGGAGGAGAGTCCCGGGCTATGAATGCCAGGTGGCGGTGAGCTGTTCGGGGAGCGGCCCTTCCGGGGTGCGCCGCCAGACCATCGCCCGGTCGGCGGCCGCGTCGCCCGTGCCGAAGTCGAAGCGGTCCGCGGAAACGAACTCCGTCGGAACGTCGCCTGCGAAGCCGAAGCGTCCGTAAAATTCCCGGAGCCACTCTTGCCGGGCGTCGGGATGAGGAACGCCGCGTCGTCGCCGCGATCCGCGATGAGCCGCATCGCTTCGCGCATGAGCTGCGAGGCCAGTCCGCGTCCCCGGAACGCGGGGTCCGTCGCTACGGCGTAGATATAGGTCGTGCGGCCCAGCTCCGTCCGGAACGGCAGCAGGTGGAGCATCGCCGCCGTGCGGCCTTCGGCCTCCGCCGTCAGCATCCGGCCCCGCGAATAGTAGCGCATGATGAACGAGTCGGCGAACTGCTCTTCGTCGCCGAAAGATTTCATCCACAGATCCTTGCAGGCCAGCTCGTCGGGGTGCAGGCAGATCGCCGTGAACTTGTGCTGGAGGAATGCCGGGTGGTAGGAGAGCTTGGCTTGCCGCAGGCCCTCCAGCCCGAGGTCCTCCTCGCGGTTGATCAGCGTGAAACGCTCGGGGAGGTGCTGCGCGAAGAGTTTGTTGATGACGGTGAAGGCGCCGTCGAACTCCGTGTCGGCCTTCTCGACGTGGGTGTCGAACGTATGGTCGTTGACCGCCGAGCCGTAGGTGAAGGCCGCCAGCCGGTCGCCGACGTAGATGCAGCCGCCGATCAGCCCCAGTTCTTCGAAATGCTCGAAGGCCCGCTGCATGGCCCGCTGTTCGGCGCACAGTTCCGAGGTGTGCCCTTCGTGGGCCTTGCGCCATTCGCGTTCGAGGGCCATGCACTCCCCCGAAGCGGTCGGGCGTCAGCTACCTCGTAGCGGTAGTCGGGATATTCGGCTGTGAAGCGGTTGATGTGGTTGCGCTTGGGCTGATAGCGGCGTCCGGCGAGGTTGCGAAGATCGTCGGCCGAGTAGACGTAATCCTCCAGCGCGCGGTCCGACTCGAACGCGAAATGGCAGGAACGACCCGGCGGATCGTGTCGCGGCCCTCGTCCGTCAGGCCGATGATCCGCAGCCGCTGTCCGTGGGCGTGGGCGTCCTCGCGCAGGAGGGGGAGGATCGGGCCGAAATCGCCCTCGCCGACGGGCTGCATGTAGCCGATGCGCTCGCCGCCGTCGATCTGGAAGCGGATCACCAGGAATCCGCCGATCTCGGCCCACGCGCTGTGGAACACCGCCTGCCAGCAGTACATGTTGGCGAAGGCGAGGTCGCAGTTGCAGATGCCCGAGGGCATGGTATAACGCTCGATGACCGCCCGGTCTTCGAGGCGCACGGGTTTGAATTCAATCATTTGCCGTATAGCTCTTTTTCTCGATATGGTTGTAATACTGCTGGACCAGCGCCCGGAAATTCTGTGCCAGACTGTCGGCGGCCGGGGTGGCCGGGCATTCCTGCACATCCATGTCCGAATCGTCGAGCACGACCGCGCCTTCGCCGGTCAGCGCACGGAACCGCCCGTCGTAGCTGACCGACCAGCGGGGTCGCTGCGGTTCGTTCAGCACGTCGCGCCCGAAAGCGAAGTAGGGCTCGGTGTTGCCCACGAGGCCCAGCACCGTGGGCATGATATCCAGTTGCTGCGTGACCTCGCCGACCTCGCCCCGCAGCGCGCCGTCGGGGGTGTAGATGAAGCCGATGATGTGCATGTTGCCCGGGTAGGAGCGCGTCTCCTCCGCGAATTTCTCCGACGACACGTGGTCGGCGACGAAGACGAAGATCGTGTGGCGGAACCACTCCTCGCCGCCGAAGCGTTCGAAAAAGAGGCGGAACGCCCGGTCGTCGTAGGCCACGCCCTTGTGAATCCGGGTGTAGCCATCGGGCAGCGTCGCGGCGTACTTTTCGGGTACGATGAACGGGTGGTGCGACGAGAGGGTGAACAGCGTGGCGAAGAAGGGTTCGGGCATCGCCGCCAGCTCCTCGCCCATGAATTGCAGGAACTCTTCGTCCCAGATGCCCCAGTAGCCGTCGAAATCTCCCGTGCCGTGCTTCGCCTCGTAGTCCTCGCGGCTCACCAGCCGCTCCACGCCGGCCGAACGGGCATAGGCGCCGAAGCCCATCGAGCCGCGTTCCGAACCGCAGAAGAAGGCCGTCGCATAGCCCTTGTCCGCCAGCATGGCGGGCAGCTGGCGGCTTTCGCCCAACGACTGCGGCATCAGCACGAACGGCGTGCGGAACGACGGGATGCTGCCCAGTACCGACGGCATGGCCTGGATCGACCGGGTGCCGTTGGCGTACATCCGTTTGAACACCAGTCCGTTGCGCATCAGCGAGTCGAGGAAGGGCGTGAAGCCCTTTTCCGGGAGATCGGCGTAGAGTTCCGGATGGAGGAACGGCCGGAGTGTTCGGCCGACATGCTCTCCATAATGAAAACCACGACGTTGCGGCCCGCGAGGTTCACGGCCGCGCTGTCCGCAGGCTGGTGCACGGGCGTGAAGCGCCGCGCCAGCTCCTCGGGGGCGAAGTGTTTTTTGTATTTGACGCTGCCCGCGCTGCCGATGGTGCGCAGGATGCAGAACGGATTGCTCAGAATCAGGTTGGCCTTGCCGCTGTCCGCGGTGTAGAGCGTGGCGTTGGAGAGGGTGATCGGGCGCGTCATGCGGGTCATGCCGCCGCGCATCCCGGCGACGCTCAGCCCCGCCGCCAGGACGAAACGATCGTGCCGCCGGCGTAGTAGGCCCAGCCGCGGCTGAAGAGGCTCTCTTCCCGCACCCGGCGCCGGTAACCCCACGCCAGCAGCGCCACGAGTCCCGCCCACAGCAGCACGAGATACCAGTTCTCGGCCATGAATTTCCCGACCAGCTGCAACGAGTTGTCGTTGTCGGCGAAGAAGATTTCATCGGCTGTGAAACGCTTCTGCGTGTAGCGGAAATAGACCGTGTCGGCGAGGGTTCGCGGCCGCGACCAGCACGGCGTTGACGACCACGTAATACCAGAACAGCATGCCCCGGTACCAGCGCCGTTCGCGCAGGTGCAGGGGCACGCAGCGACAGCAGGATGAATACGCCGTCGGCATAGACGACCGACGCGGTGTCGAATTTCAACGCTCCGGCCAGCAGCGGTCCCAGCTCACCCCACGTCAGCGGACCGAGCAGGGCGGCGTTGTAGATCCAGAATGCCGCGCGGCAGAGCATCAGCACCGCGTAGAGCAGTGCGATGCGCCACACGAGCAGTGCCAGCGGCGTATGGAGCGGGCGCTTCATGTTCGGTTATTCGCAGGCTTTGAGCGACATGTCGAGCGACTTGATCTGGTGCGTCAGCGCGCCGACCGAGATGAAATCGACGCCGCACTCGGCGTAGTCGCGCATCGTGTCGAGCGTGATGCCGCCGCTGGATTCGGTCTCGCAGCGTCCGGCGACCTTCTCGACCGCCTTGCGGGTCATCTCGGGCGTGAAGTTGTCGAACATGATGCGGTCGACGCCGCCCGCGGCGAACACCTCGTCGATGTCTTCCAGCGAGCGGACTTCGCATTCGATCGATATTCTTGCCCTTGGCCTTGAGATATTCGCGCACGCCTTCGATTGCGGGACGGATGCCGCCGGCGAAGTCGATGTGGTTGTCCTTCAGCAGGATCATGTCGAAGAGTCCCATGCGGTGGTTCTCGCCGCCGCCCAGCTTCACGGCCATTTTGTCCAGCACGCGCATCCCGGGCGTGGTCTTGCGCGTGTCGAGGACCTTGGTGTGGAGACCCTCCAGCCGCTTGACGTAAACGGCCGTCTGGGTCGCCACGCCGCTCATGCGCTGCATGATGTTCAGCAGGATGCGCTCGGCCTGAAGCAGCGAGCGCAGGCGTCCCGAGACGTAAAAGGCCACGTCGCCGGGCGCGACACGGTCGCCGTCGTGCAGGATCTGTTCGAATTTCATTTCCGGATCGAGGCGCTGCAGTACCAGCTGTGCGATTTCGATGCCGGCGATCGTGCCCTCCTGCTTGCACAAGAGGCGCATGCGTCCGTGCTCGTCGGCGGGGATGCACGAAAGCGACGTGTGGTCGCCGTCGCCGATGTCCTCCCGGATGCAGAGTTCGATCAGGGTTCGTCTACGAAAGGTTTGTATTCGGGTTTCATGGCTTTGTGAATTTATTCTTTGATAATCAGTTTGCCTTCGTATTCCATTCGATAGGTTCCCAGTTTGGGAACGTTACAGATGAAGCTGACGCGGCAGTTGACGCCGTCGATCGACCCTTCGACTTCGGTAAGCGTGTAGGCCGGCATGGGCTGGTAGCTGTATCCGCCGCCGGTGCTGTTGGGCAGGTTCACTTCGGGGACGATGCTCACCTCGGAGAAGGCGATCGAATTGCCGTCGCCCGTGTAAGCCGTATGCGGAATCTTCATTTCGAGGGGCGGCATGTTGGCGGCGAAGCGCGTTTTGTGCATGTAGAGGGAGAAATTTTCCGGACCGCCCGCAAACTCGAAATAGGCTTCATTGTCGGTGTAGGTGCTGTTCTGCTGCTCTTCGGTGACCGTAGCGGTGCCGTAGAAATGCATATTGATACCTTGCATCAGACCGTTTACGATACCGTCGTTGATCGTGGCATAACGGATCTTGGGTTCACCGTCATCGTCGTTGCAGGCCGCGAATGCCGCGGCGGCGAACAGAAGGAGGAAGAATTTTTTCATAACGAGATTATTTTTTATATGTTTATATTCAGGGTGATGCCGAAAGTCCGGGGGCGTCCGCGCTGGACGAACTCGTTGCCGATCGACTTGAAATAGAATACGTCGTAGCGCTCCTCCGAGGTTGCGGCCCCAGATGTCGAGCGAATAGTGCTTGTGCTCGAACCGCACGGAGGCGTCCGTCAGCGCGTAGAACGGCTGCGAAAGCGAGTTCTCCTCGTTCCACCAGATGCGCCCCGCACAGCGGACCCCGGCTTGCAGGACCAGGTCGCCGAGCCACGTCACGCCCGTCGCTACGGTCCACGCCGCATTGGCCGAAAGGGTGTGCTGCGGGGCGTAGGGGATGCGGTTGTCCTTGTAGCTGATGCGCACGGGATCGCCGTCGTCGTTCTTTACGGTCGTTTCGTACCGGACGAACCGGGCGTCGGTGTAGCCGTACGCGAGGTTGATGTCCAACTGCCGCCACGGCGAAATCTGAACGGCCGCTTCGGCTCCGAGACTGCGCGTGCGCCCGGCGTTGGTCATCATGCGGCCGGTGGTCTGTCCCGGCGGAAAGACGGTGAGCTGCTGGTCGCGGCAGTCGATCCAGAACACTGCGAAATCGCCCCGGACCGCGCCCTCCATGCACGAGAAATGGCCGCCTATCTCGTAGTTCCAGCTGTATTCGGGTTCGTAGGACATCAGGTCGGGTTCCTCATAAGGGATTCTCGAGGCCATTTGCCATTTGATCTTTTCCTGGAGGATGTCCGAGAACATCTGCGTGTTGAATCCTCCGGCCTTGTAGCCCCGGGCCACGGAGACGTAGAGGTTGCGCACCTCGTCGAAGCAGTACATCGCCGAGAATTTCGGGAGTATTTCGGTATAGGAGTGGGCTATCTCGTTCGTCTCGTCGATGGCGATTCCGAGGGGAAACGGCGCTCCCCCGTTGACGCTTAAAGAGTAGCTCATGTCGGCTTTGCTGTGGTAGCGCAGCCGGGTGCACTCGTAATCGGCGCGGATGCCGGCCGTGATCCGCCAATGCCCCAGCGTGAAGCGGGATTCGTGGTAGAGCGCCGCGCCGTACGAAGGCATGCGGAAATCGGAGTAGAGCGGCAGTTCGTCGGCATCCATCGTGTAGACCAGATCGGGGCTGACGTTGGCGTTTCCGAGGATCAGCTCCTCGATGCCCGTCCGTTTGAAATGCACCGGGGCGTCCATCGTGCCGTGGCGGTAGAATCCGAATGCCCCGAACAGCCAGCCGTAGCGCCGCCCGTCGCGCGACCGGAATACGATGTCCTCGGTCAGGGCGTGCTCGCGCCGGGCCTGCCGGAGGGTGAACCAGGATTCGGGCGTGAAGTCCTGGTCGAGGTTCATCTCGTCGTCGGAATACTGGTACGAGGTGATCGACGAGACGGAGTACTTTTCGGTGTCGTAGCGCACGGTAAGCCCGTCGCTGACGGTCGTGCGGCGGTAGGACGAGGGGTCGTTGTAGGCGATCTCTCCCCGTTGCGGATGACGGTTTTGCCGTCGCGCACGATGTCCTCGCCGACGTAGGCATAGGGATAGCCCCCCTGGTCCAGCACCGAGAACGCGAGCGTGTTGTCGATGCGCACTCCCCGGCGGCTGCGCCACTGCATTTTCCAGCGTCCTCCGCCCAGCCGCTCCCGGTCGCACTTTTCGCCCGTGCACTGATTTTCGAAGAAGCCGCCCGTATGGGTGTAGTAACCCGTCACGGCCATGCCGAGGTCGGGCGCGAGCTTGTAGTAGGACGACGCCCGGAAGCGGTAGGAATCCCCGCTGCCGTATTCGGCCGTCAGCCGCACGCCCTCGTACGTGAGCGGCGAGAGGGTGTAGACGTTCACCACGCCGCCCATCGTGTTGCGGCCGTAGAGCGTCGACTGGGGGCCGCGCAGCACCTCGATGCGTTCGGCGTCGGCCAGCTCCGTGTCGAAATTGTCCTTGTTGAGCACGGGTACGTTGTCGATGTTGAGGCCGATCACCGGCTGGTCGATGCGCGCCCCGAGGCCCCGCACGTAGATCGACGAGGTCATGCGCGACCCGTAGTCCGGGGCGTGGAAGTTGGGAACCGTCTGCGAGGTTCTTCAGCGCCCCGATGCGGCTGCGTTCGATGGCGCGGCTGCCGACGATCGACGCCGCGACGGGCTGCGACCGCAGGACGAGTGCCCTGCTTGATGGCCGTCACCTGCACCTTGTCCACCACGATCACCGTGTCGGCCGTCTCCGTGTCCGGCGCCGGGCCGTTGCCGCCCATGCCGCGGCGCGGCCGCGGCAGCGGAGGCCAGCAGCAGCAGCGGGGGTATGACGAGCGATTTGCGGTGCATGTGTCGGTTGCGGTTATCGGGTGTACAAAGTAACGGTTTTATTTCGGTCGGTGCAATCCTAATTTATGAGGAGGCGCGTCACATCCCGTCGGGATCGACGTAGCCCGCCGCGAGGGGCGTAGAGCACCAGCCCGGCGGCGGTGCGGATGCCGAGCTTCTCCATGATGTTGCGGCGGTGGGAGATGACCGTCGTCAGCCCGATGCCCAGCCGGTCGGCGATCTGCTTGTTGATCAGTCCCCCCGGGCGATGAGCGCCAGCACTTCGGCTTCGCGTTCCGTGAGCGGCTGCGCGGCCTGCGGTGGGGCGGGCAGGGCGTGCTCCGGACGGCGGACGCTGTGTTGCAGCTGCATGAGCGAGCGCACGAACCGCTCCTCGTCGCACTGCACGTCGATGCAGTGCATCCCGGCGGGCGTCTGTCCGTTGGTGAGGACGATGGTTCTGTGGCTGCGGGCGCGGAAATAGGCGTTGTGCGCCGCGAAGAGCTGCGCCGTGACGAAATAATGGATGAACCGCTCCGGATCGGCGTCCGCAAATTCCTGAAAATCGCCGAACAACTCCACATCGGCGGCCGGGGCCGCTTTTTTCGAGGATGGAGCGCAGTCCCGCGCCTACGAGGACATTGGTGGTCAGGACGGCTATGGCGGGGCGCTGCTGCATCATTCGTGGTGGTAGGGGTTCGTTGTTGAGGATGGTGAAGGCGCGGTAGATCTGCTCGGCGAAGATCGCCCGCACGATCTGGTGCGAAAAGGTCATGCGCGAGAGCGACAGGCGGCCGTCGGCGCGCGCGTAAACTTCGTCCGAGAAGCCGTAGGGACCGCCGATGACCAGTACCAGGCGTTTCACGCCGCTGTTCAGCCGTTTTTGCAGCCACAGCGCGAACTCCACCGAGCGGTATTCCTCGCCGCGTTCGTCGAGCAGCGTCACGTAGTCGCCGTCGGCAAGCTGGCGCAGGATGGCTTCGCCTTCGGCCGTGCGCTGCTGCCGGACGGTCATGTTTTTTGGTGTTGCGCACGTCGGGCAGCGAGGTGACGGCGAACCGGCAATAGTGATTCACGCGCCGGGCATACAGTTCCACCAGCGCGGCGATCTCTTTCGAATCGGTCTTTCCTATGACGATCAGCTCTATGGTCATTGCGTTGCGTTCCGCCTGCGCGTGCATCGGGCGCAGTACGGCGCAAAGATAGCCTTTTTATTCGGTTCGGACAAATCGTTTTTCCCGCCCGGAAACGGCGATGCCGCGCTTCGGGGCGCGGCATCGGGACTTCGGGTCCGGGGGTGCTATCCGAACAGTTCGTTCAGCACACGGGCAAGACGGTATCCGGCATTGCGGATCTGGTGCTCGATCAGCGGCAAGGCCTCGTTCAGGAAATCCTGCCCCAGACGCTGGCCGGGCTTCGCCCATTCGAACTGCGCCTCGCACACGACGGCGCTGTCGTGGAGCCAGTCGCGCGGCGTCCCGGCGGCGACGGCCTGCCTTTCGGCCTTCGGAAGGCGGTCCAGCTCGCCGGCCCACTCGGTGACGGACCAGATACGGGTCGTGGTGATGATCTCGTTGTCCCAGACGTGGTGGACGTAATACTTGTGCGGCTTGTGGTACTTGTCTTCGAACAGCACGTCGTACTTGGTGTTGTGAGTCGTGTATTTGATATGCGCAGGGCAGTGCATGTCGCCGACCAGATGGATGACGTACTTGAGGTTGACCGCCACGGCCGAGTCGGTGAGGCTGCGGTAGTTCTTCAGGTTCTCGATGGCCTGCTCCAGTCCGTAGATGGCGTTGCCGCCCGTTGTGAGCATCGAATCCTCGTAACGCAGTTCGGCGTTGACCGGCGCGGTGTGCCAGTTGTTGGTGAACTTGTATTCGGGGGTGTGGCGGTATTCGTCCATCCATTTGGCGTAGTAGACGACGGAGTGCCCGCCGAGATACTTCTCGATGCGTTTCTTGGCTTTTTTCGTCAGGTTGCGCTCGGCGATCTTGGCGATGGTTTCGTGCCCCTCGCGTCCCCATCCCAGGACACTTCCCGTGTCGAGCAGACCGGCGAAGAGCAGCAGCAGCAGTAGTTTTTTCATTTGGTTATCGTATTTACAAGTCCGAATTCCATTCGCCGTCGGCGTCGGTGTAGATCACCGGCCGCGATTTTTCGACCGACTTGAGCCACTGGTAGGCCTTGTACATGTTGTAACCGTTGCCCGAGGGGCCGCCCAGCGCGTAGGCGATGACGCAGGTGAAATTGCGCGAACGGTAGTACATCGCCTTCACGCGTTCGAGGTAGTCGCCGACGAGTTTCGGATCGTTCGACGGCGTGCCCCCGACCGTGCGGTCGCCGCTGCGTTCCGGGGCGTCGATGTTCGCCCGGTCGATGACGTAGAGCCCCAGCTCGTCGCACAGTTCGTAGAACCACGCCGGCTGCGGATAGTCCGGGCAAATCGTATTCTTGCCCTTGGCTTTCAGGGCTTTGAGCTCCGCGAGGGTCGTCTTGCGGTCGGCGGCGGCGTTGTATTCGGCCTTGACGGGTTTCAGCTCCTTGCCCAGCCGCATGATGCGTCCGTCGATGAGTTCGGTCTTGCCGAACCCGATCTTCATCGGCATGTACTCCTTGTAGACGCCGTTGCGGCGCGTGAAAAGCATCACCTTGTAGAGCGGCGGCGTCTTGCTTCCGGCCTCCCACTTGTTCTCGTAGGTGTGGTAGATGAACGGCGAGAAGCGCACCGTGTCGGTCGAGCGGCCCGGAATCGTGATCTCGGTCATGTTGAATTCGAGCAGCTTGCCCTGCGGCGAGTAGATGTCGTAACCCACGGTGACGGGTTCGTCGTAGTTGAACGCGTTGCGGACCACAATCGCCAGGTCGAGGATGCCGAACCGGCGGGTCGAATCGGGCACGAGTGCGATCTCGAAGTCGCCGATCGCGCGTTTGTTCTGATAGTAGAGGTAACTGTTTTCGAAGGGTTTGCGCTTGGCGGGGATGGCGTTGAGCTGCTCGGCCGCGGCGTTGCGCAGGATCAGTTTCAGCGAGTTCTTACCCTGCCGGATGTAGGGCGTAAGGCAGAACTCGGCGGGTGTCGCCGAGTCTTCGACCTCGGCCACGAGCTGATCGTTGACCCACAGCGTGTAGGCCGAGCGGGTGTTTTCGAGGTGCAGGTAGACGTCGCCGTCGGTCCAGACGTAGGGGATGTCCACGGTCTGGCCTACGACCGATATGGCGTCGCCCGCTGCCGCCACCTCGGGTTTGAAGGCCATCCAGTAGCCTCCGGCTTCGCGGTTGCGGGCCTCGGCGTCGTGGCGCGCGTCGTAGGGGACGACTTCCGTGCGGTAGACGCGGCCCCCTCCGGCCGCCATCGGGACCGGATTCCTCTCCTCCATGATCTGGGCTGCCGCAGAGAGCGTGCAGGCTGCCAGCGCAGCCGTCAATATCGTTCGTTTCATCGTTTGCGGGGGTGTATAATCCGGACAAAGATACGAATAAACGAGGGCAAAAGCAAACGCGTTTGCAATTTGCCGAGCGGGAGTATCTAAGGCGAAGCCAAAGATACAAAAAAGTTGGATGGGTTCAAAACGGAATTGCATGCAGTCCCGTAAAACATTCCGACGTATGGAAATGTCGTTACGACACCAAAGGTACTTTTTTTTTGACAAATCACAAATAATCGCTAACTTTGGCAATTCGGAAAAAACGACTGGAAACACAGACAAAATCGAGATATGAAAACGCAGAGAATCGTAGAAATCCTGAAATCGGGCGCTGTCGATACCGACGTCGTCGTAAAAGGCTGGGTGCGCACCAAGCGCGGAAACAAGAACGTGGCGTTCATCGCCCTGAACGACGGGTCGTGCGTAGGAAATATACAGGTGGTGGTCGATCTGGCCAAAATCGCCGAGGAGCGGCTCAAGCCCGTGACCACGGGCGCCTGCCTCCGCGTCGACGGCCGTCTGGTGGCTTCGCCGGGCGCGGGACAGGGCGTCGAGGTGCAGGCTGAGAAAATCGAGGTTTACGGCACGGCCGACCCCGAGAGCTATCCCCTGCAGAAGAAGGGGCATTCGCTGGAGTTCCTGCGCGACATCGCCTATCTGCGTCCGCGCACCAATACCTTCGGCGCGGTGCTGCGCATCCGGCACGCCATGGCCTATGCCATCCACGAATATTTCAACAACCACGGTTTCTACTATTTCCATACTCCGATCATCACGGCTTCGGACTGCGAGGGCGCCGGTGCGATGTTCCAGGTGACGACGCTCGATCTGAACAACCTGCCCCGGACCGAGGAGGGGGCGATCGACTACTCGCAGGACTTCTTCGGCAAGGCCTGCAACCTGACCGTGTCGGGCCAGCTCGAAGGCGAGCTGGGCGCGCTGTCGCTGGGCCGCATCTACACCTTCGGTCCCACGTTCCGCGCCGAGAATTCCAATACTCCGCGCCATGCGTCGGAGTTCTGGATGATCGAGCCGGAGGCCGCCTTCTATGAGCTGGAGGACAACATGGAGCTGGCCGAGGATTTCCTCAAGTACCTGATCCGGTATGCGCTGGACAACTGCAAGGAGGACCTCGAATTCATGAACAAGATGTGGGACAACGGACTGCTGGACCGCTTGCACTTCGTGCTGGAGAACGACTTCAAGCGTCTCGACTACACCGAGGGCATCGAAATACTGAAGGCTTCGGGCCGCAAGTTCGAATTCCCCTGCGACTGGGGCTGCGACCTGCAGTCGGAGCATGAGCGGTATCTGGTCGAGGAGCATTTCAAGCGTCCCGTCATCCTGATCAACTATCCCAAGGACATCAAGGCCTTCTACATGAAGCAGAACGACGACGGCAAGACCGTACGCGCTATGGACGTATTGTTCCCCGGAATCGGCGAAATCATCGGCGGATCGGAGCGTGAGGCCGATTATGGCAAGCTTCATGCAAGGGTCGCCGAATTGGGCATGAACGAGAAGGAGCTTTGGTGGTATCTCGACACCCGCCGCTGGGGTTCGGCTCCGCATTCGGGCTTCGGTCTGGGCTTCGACCGGCTGCTGCTCTTCGTGACGGGCATGACCAACATCCGCGACGTGCAGCCGTTCCCGCGCACTCCGAAGAACGCCGACTTTTAGGAAACGCCTGGAAAAGCATATTCCGCACTTCCCTTGCAGGACTCGAACGGGAGGTCCCCGTGTACATCCCGTCCGTGTCCTGCGGCACGAAGCCCGAAATCTGCAATTTCCATCCGCTTCCTGTGAAAATCGTCCCTGGACAACTTTCGAAAACTCAAACGAACCCGATAAATGAAGAGACCAAATTCGGAATGCTGATAAATTCTTAATTTGGACCCTATATGGCTATCAATCAGAAACAGGTACTTTCGCTTCAGCAGAAGCTCTCTCCGCAGCAGATTCAGATGATCAAGTTGCTGGAGCTCCCCGCCGTGCAGCTCGAACAGCGCATCAAACAGGAGATCGAAGACAACATCGTTCTGGAAGAGGAGGAACGCTCTCCCGAGGACGACGAGCAGCCCCAGCAGATCTCCGTTGACGAATACCTGCACGACGACGACACGCCGTCGTACAAAAGCCGCATCAACAACTTTTCGAAGGACGACAAGCAGCGTCCCGTCTATCTGACCGAGGGGCGGTCGCTGCAGGAATACCTCGTCGAGCAGCTGGGCTACCGCAATCTGCCGGAGCGCGACATGCGGCTGGCGGTCTACCTGATCGGGAGCATCGACGAGGACGGCTACCTGCGCCGCGACCTGGAGTCCGTGGCCGACGACATCGCCTTCACGGTGGGGGTCGAGACCACGGCCGGAGAGCTGGAGCGCCTGCTCGGAGTCATTCACGAACTGGAACCGGCCGGCATCGGCGCCCGCGACCTGCGGGAGTGCCTGCTGCTGCAGATGGCGCAGATCCCGATCAACACCCGTCCCCGACGGCTGGCCCGCAAGATTCTGACCAACTATTTCGAAGAGTTCGTCAAGAAGCATTACGAGAAGCTGATGTCGCGCCTGCAGGTCTCGGAGGAGGATTTCCGCGAAGCGATCGCCGAGATCCGCCGGCTCTCGCCCAAACCCGGCAACCTCTATGCCGAGGGCGGCACCGACACGACGCCCTACATCATTCCCGATTTTATCCTCGATTATCAGGACGGGCGTTTCCAACTCTCGCTCAATTCGTACAACGTTCCCGAAGTCCGCGTGAACCGCCGCTATATGGACATGATCCGCGAGATGGTCGGCTCCGACGGCACGGTCCGCGAGAAGGACAAGGAGGCGATTCAGTTCGTGAAGAGCAAGATCGACTCGGCCAAGTGGTTCATTTCGGCCATCAAGCAGCGTCACGACACGCTGATGCGCACGATGCAGACCATTCTCGACTATCAGGAGGAGTACTTCAAGGACGGCGACAAATCGAAGCTGCGGCCGATGATCCTCAAGGATATTGCCGACCGCACCGGACTCGACGTTTCGACGATCTCGCGCGTGGTGAACAGCAAGTACGTGCAGACGCAGTTCGGGATCATCCTCTTGAAATCGCTCTTTTCGGAGGCCATGCAGACCGATTCGGGCGAGGAGGTGTCGAGTTACGAGATCAAGAACATCCTTCAGGAGTGTATCGACGAGGAGGACAAGCGCCATCCGCTGACGGACGAGACGCTGATGGACATTCTCAATTCGAAAGGCTACCGCATCGCCCGCCGCACCGTGGCCAAATACCGCGAAATGCTCGGTATCCCGGTGGCACGCCTGCGAAAGCAGATATAGGGAACTTGCCGGCAGAGCTCCGGTCGCATGCGATAAGTCCCCTCCGAGTAGGGGATTTAGAGGGCAGGCTTTCAGGTCTCCGATTCGGTTCTGCGTACCTTTCTCCGGAAACTGCACGGGGTTACTTTAATGAATGAAGCAATGAATTATACAAAACTCTCGAACGGCATATCGTGGGCTTTGCACCCGTTTCTGCTGCCCGTCTACCTGATGGCGGTGCTGCTGACGATGACCACCTTTTCGCACTATCCTCCCAACGTGAAGTTCTATTTGCTGTGGGTGGTGGCGCTCTATGCGATCATCATTCCGCTCCTGACACTCGGCGTGCTGCGCTCGTTGGGCCGCATTTCGGACTACCGGATCGACGACCGTAAGGAACGCTTCCTGCCGCTGCTCGTCGGGGCCGTCTGCTACGTGCTGTGCGCCATCACCATCGCGAAGATTCCTTCGGCGATCTTCCTGCGCAAATTCATGATCGCCGCGGCCTGCTGCGAGGTGCTGTGCCTCGTGGTGTCGTTCTACTGGAAGATCAGCCTCCACCTGACGGGCATGGGGGCCGCTGTGGCGCTGCTCGTGGTGATGAACGTCGTCGGCGTGGGCAACATGCTCGTTCCGCTGATGGTCGCCATCCTCTGTGCCGGGGCGCTCGCATCGGCGCGCCTCTATCTGGGATGTCACAACGGCCGGCAGGTGTTGGCCGGGTTCTGCGGCGGCTTCGCCGTGTCCGTCCTCGCGGTGCTCTTTCTGTAAACATTCCCGGAAAAATGAAAAACCGGCCGGAAACTGTTTCCGGCCGGTTTTTTCGTATTGGGACTGCCTGTTAGACGCAGCCCTGGGCGAGCATGGCGTTGGCGACCTTCATGAAGCCGCCGATGTTGGCGCCCACGACGTAGTTGATGTAGCCGTCGGGCTGGGTTCCGTAGTGCACGCAGACCGAGTGGATGTTCTGCATGATGGATTTCAGCTTCGCATCGACCTCCTCGGGCGACGGTCAGGTGAGACGTATCGAGTTCTGCGTCATTTCGAGACCCGACGTCGCCACGCCGCCTGCATTAGCGGCTTTGCCCGGCGCGTAGAGCAGCTTGTGCTGCTGGAAGATCCGGATCGCGTCGGGCGTCGAGGGCATGTTGGCGCCTTCGGCGACGCAGATGCAGCCGTTGTCGACGAGCGCCTGCGCTTCGTCGCCGTTCAGCTCGTTCTGCGTGGCGCACGGCATGGCGATGTCGCACTTGACGCCCCACGGACGCTCGCCGGGGTAGTAGGTCGCCGACGGATATTTTTCGGCGTACTCCTTGATACGGCCGCGGAAGATGTTCTTCAGCTCCATGACATATTCCAGTTTCTCGGGGCTGATGCCTTCGGGATCGTGGATGTAACCCGACGAGTCGGAGAGCGTCACGACTTTGGCGCCGAGCTGCGTGGCCTTCTGGCAGGCGTACTGCGCCACGTTGCCCGAACCCGAAATGCAGACGGTCTTCCCTTCGAACGAGTCGTTGCGCGTGGCGAGCATCTCCTGCGCGAAGTAGCAGGTGCCGTAGCCCGTGGCTTCGGGGCGCAGCGGGCTGCCGCCCCAGTCGCGGCCTTTGCCGGTGAGCGTGCCCGTGAATTCGTCGCGCAGACGTTTGTACTGGCCGAACATGAAGCCGATTTCACGGCCGCCGACGCCGATGTCGCCCGCCGGAACGTCGGTGTCCTGTCCGATGTGACGCTGAAGCTCGGTCATGAACGACTGGCAGAACTTCATCACTTCGTTGTCCGACTTGCCCTTGGGGTTGAAGTCCGAACCGCCCTTGCCGCCGCCCATGGGCAGGGTCGTCAGGCTGTTCTTGAAGGTCTGCTCGAAGGCGAGGAACTTCAGGATCGAGAGATTGACCGAAGGATGGAAGCGGATGCCGCCCTTGTAGGGGCCGATGGCACTGTTCATCTGTACGCGATAGCCGCGGTTGATTTCGATTTCGCCTTTGTCGTTGAGCCACGGCACGCGGAAGATGATGACACGTTCGGGTTCGGCGATGCGCTCCAGAACTTTCATTTTCTGCAGGATCGGGCTGGCCACGATGTGCGGGTGCCAGCGACTCGGCCACCTCGCGGACAGCCTGATGGAATTCCGGCTCTCCGGGATTGCGTGCAATCAGCCGGGCCATGAAATCTTCGACGTACTGTTGGGCTTGCTCGTTCATAAGCGATTCGATTTTGAGGGGTTTGTATTTGTTTCTCGCCCCTAAAATTAGAACATTTATCGGAGTTTTGCAACTTCTTTAAGAATTTCGTAAAATATTTTATTTACCCGTTTCCCGCATTTGCTTACTGTCTGCGAGGCGGTTGGACTTCGGCAATAAAAATCCGTAATGAAAAATGACGGATTTGCGGTAAATCCGTCATCGAAATTTTTTCAAATTTTTTTCGGCTTTTTTTCCGGAACGCCCCTGTTATTTCGAAAAGGCGAAGCCGACATAGACGTTCTTGTATTTCGACAGCAGCGCCGAGGCCGTCGAAAAGTAGGAGACTTTGCTGCCGAGCGCCGTGACGACCTCGACGAGTCTGGTGACCGGAAAGACCAGCACCAGTTCCGTCCCGCTGATATAGGCGTGGCCCGGCACCGATCCCAGGTTGATCTTGCCCTTGGCGAAATGGAGCGTCACGACGTGCGTCGCGGCGTCGTATTCGTAGGTTCCCGAGAGGGTGTGGGAGCCGAGCGTGGCGGTGAAGGTGTCGTCGTCCTTGCCGAAGGTGAACGTTCCGGCGCCGGGGCGGATGCCCGCCTTGGCATAGGCCTTTTCGAGCTGTTTGACGACGGTGGCTTCGAGGGCTGCGCCGCCGACCTCCGAGGCGATGTCGCTTCCTTCGAACTTGACGCCCGGACCTGTATAGTTCCAGGTTCCGGCGAGGGCGTATTGGGTCAGTTTACCGTCAGTGGCTTTGTCAGCGGCGGCCGTGGCGGCTTTTTTCAGGGCCTCTTTCCAGTCCTGCGCCGAGGATGTGCCGCCGAGTAGGAACAGGGCTGCCGCGAATAGTAGGAGTTTCTTCATTGTTCTATTGATTATAATATGTCCAGTTCGCGCAGCCATGCCGCGGCCGAGGCGTCGGAGGGCATGCGCCAGTCGCCGCGGGGCGAGAGCGCCACGGAACCGACCTTCGGGCCGTCGGGCATGGCCGAGCGCTTGAACTGCTGCGAGAAGAAGCGGCGGAAGAAGACCGTCAGCCATTTGAGGATCGTCGCGCGGTCGTAGCTGCCGTGGAAGGCCTGCTCGGCGAGGAACAGGATTTTAGCCGGGCCGTAACCCGCGCGCAGGAAGTTGTAGAGGAAGAAGTCGTGGAGCTCGTAGGGGCCCACGAGGTCCTCGGTTTTCTGGGCGATCTTCCCCTCGGCGTCGGCCGGGAGCAGTTCGGGGCTGACCGGCGTGTCGATGATGTCGAGCAGCGTGGCGCGCGTCGCGGCGTCCTTTTCCGTCGCGGCGACCCACTTCACGAGGTGGCGCACCAGCGTCTTGGGCACCGAGGCGTTGACGCCGTACATCGACATCTGGTCGCCGTTGTAGGTCGCCCAGCCCAGCGCCAGTTCCGAGGTCGCCCGTGCCGACCACCAGACCGCCCTCCATGTTGGCCACGTCCATCAGTATCTGCGTGCGTTCGCGGGCCTGGGCGTTTTCGTAGGCCGCGCCCCGGTTTTCGGGGTCGAGGCCTATATCCTGGAAAATGCTGCGTGCAGGCGTCGCGGATCGGGATTTCGCGGATCGTGACGCCCAGTCCGCGCATCAGTTCCAGCGCGTTGTTGTAGGTGCGGTCGGTGGTGCCGAAGCCCGGCATCGTGATGCCGATGATCCCCGCGCGGTCCATTTTCAGGAAATCGAACGTGCGGGCCGTCACGAGCAGGGCGAGGGTCGAATCCAGCCCGCCCGAGATACCGACGACGGCTTTTTCGGCGCGGGTGTGGACCATCCGCTGCGCCAGTCCGTGCGACTGTATCTGGAAAATCTCCTCGCAGCGTTCGCTGCGGTGCGCTTCGTCCTTGCGGCACGAACGGCATCGGGTCGATGTCGCGGTCGAGCACCACGCCGCGGAGCCCTTCGGGGATCTCCATTTCGATCACGGTGTTCTCCGCCGCCCCTTCGTTCATGCGGAACGAGGTGTTGCGGCGGCGTTCGAACGCCAGCCGTTCGAGGTCCACGTCGGCGACGACCAACTGTTCCTCGGGCGAGAAGCGTTCGGCTTCGCGCAGGATCGTGCCGTTCTCGGCGACGATGCCGTTGCCGGCGAACACGAGGTCGGTGGTGGATTCGCCGAAGCCTGCCGAGCAGTAGACGTAGGCCGCGATCGTGCGGGCCGACTGCTGGGCCACGAGCTGACGCAGGTAGGCGTGCTTGCCCACCGATTCGGGCGACGCCGAGAGGTTGAAGATCACCTTGGCGCCGTTGAGCGCGAGGTGCGACGAAGGCGGAATGGCGGTCCAGAGGTCCTCGCAGATTTCGACGCCGAATTCCGTGCCGTTGATCCCGAACGTGAGGTCCGCGCCGAAGTCGGCGCTCTGCTCCGCGACGGCGATGTGTTCGTCCGAAATCCCGGCGCCGGATGCGAACCAGCGGTTTTCGTAGAACTCCGTATAGTCGGGGATGTAGGTCTTGGGTACGACGCCCAGCACACGGCCCTGCGTGAAAACGACGGCGCAGTTGTAGAGCGTCGAGCCGTGGCGCAGGGGGGCGCCCGCGATCAGCGTGAGGGGCAGTTTGCGCGTGGCGCGCACCAGGCGCTCCAGCGCCTCGTCGGCCGCGTCGAGCAGCGTCTGCTGCAGCAGGAGGTCGCCGCAGGTGTAGGCCGTGACGGCCAGTTCGGGAAACGCGACGATCTCGACGCCCCGCCGGGCGGCCTCTTCGGCCATCGCCGCCATCCGTTCGGCGTTGTAGTCGCAGTCGGCGACCCGCACGTGCGGAACGGCCGCCGCTACCTTGAGAAAACCGAAATTGTCCATAAGAGATCCGTTGTTAGATCGCAGCCTGTCCGCCGCCGGAGTTCTGTTGCCGCTTGTAGTCGCGGCGTTCCGCCGCGTTTCCAAATCCGACCCGCCCCCGAACCCCCGCCTCAAGCGGGGGCTTGTCGCAACGCAACCGGATTTTGCCCGGATTGCAGACGGTCAAGCCTCAATCATTTATCATTTATTTGGCCCAAAGAACTGCCAGGTTCAGGATCACCTGCTGCGCCTTGCGCATCGTCGTGAGCGAACAGTATTCGAACTTGCCGTGGAAATTCATGCCGCCGGTGAAGAGGTTGGGACACGGCAGGCCCATGAACGAGAGCCGTGCGCCGTCCGTGCCGCCGCGAATGGGCCGCACGAGGGGTTTCACGCCGGCCATCTCCATCGCTTTCAAGGCCTTGTCGATCACCTGGGGGTGCGGCTCGACCATTTTGCGCATGTTGAAATACTGGTCCTTGAGCGTGAGCGTCAGCACCTCGTCGCCGTATTTCTTTTTCAGCAGGTCGACTGCGGCCCACATGAAGACCTTTTTCTGCTCGAACTTCTCGGCGTCGTGGTCGCGGATGATGTAACTGATCGAGGCGTTCTCGACCGTGCCGTTCAGCCCTACGCAGTGGTAAAACCCTTCGTAGCCCTCGGTGAACTGCGGGCGCTCGGCAGCGGGCAGCATCGTTTGCAGTTCGCACGCCACGTCGATGGCGTTGATCATCTTAGCCTTGGCGTATCCCGGGTGGACGTTGCGGCCTTGGATGTCGATTTTGGCGCTCGCGGCGTTGAAGTTCTCGTATTCCAGCTCGCCCTCCATGCCGCCGTCGACCGTGTAGGCGAAGTCGGCGCCGAAAGCTTTGACGTCGAAGAAATCCACGCCCCGGCCCACCTCTTCATCGGGCGTGAAGCCGATGCGGATTTTGCCGTGTTTGATTTCGGGATGCGCGAGCAGGTACTCCGCGGCGGTCATGATCTCGGCTACGCCCGCCTTGTCGTCGGCGCCGAGCAGCGTCGTGCCGTCGGTGTGGATCAGCGTGTGGGCCCTTGAAGAAGGCCAGTTCGGGAAAATCCGCGACCCGCATCGTCAGCTGGCCGTTCAGCGGAATGTCGCTGCCGTCGTATTCTTCGATGACGCGGGGTTTCACCTCCTTGCCGCTCATGTCGGGCGAGGTGTCCACGTGGGCGATGAAGCCGATGACGGGGGCGTTCTCACACCCTTCGGAAGCGGGGATCGTGCCCATCACGTAGCCGTATCGGTCCATCGTGACCTCGGTCATGCCGAGGGCCTCCATCTCGTCGCGCAGGGCCGCCAGAAGGACCTTCTGCTTCTCGGTCGAGGGGAATGTCGTGCTGTTTTCGTCCGACTGCGTGTCGAACGATACGTATTTCAGAAAGCGTTCTTTCAAGTCCATGATTTTGAGATTTATGCATACGCTGTTTCGCTTCGGCCGGCTGTTCCCGCCGCCTTCGGCGCCGATTGAAAGTCTGACCCATCCCCAAACCCCCGCCTCGGCGGGGGCTTGTCGCGGCGCGACCGGATTGCAATCGGAGAAAATACTGTTTCTTTAGTCTTCTTTCCTGGCTTTTATCGTGTGCCAGGCCATGTAGCCGATCAGCACGAGGTACATCGCAAGGCCAGTCCATTCGGCGGCGTTCGACGAGGCCCAGCCCGAGAGGAACCAGTCGACGCCGATGAATTTCAGGATGGCGCTCACCACGCCCATCAGCGCACCTCCGGCGATGAAGCCCGAGGCGATCAGCGTGCCGCGGTCGAAGCGGGCCTTGTTCAGCCCCTCGTCCTTCGAGCGGTTCGAGACGAACCAGGCTACCAGTCCGCCCACCACCAGCGGTGCGTTGAGTTCCATGGGAATGAACATGCCCAGCGCGAAGGCGAGGGCCGGAACCCCGATCGAGGTCAGCACCAGCGCCAGCGCCGCGCCGCAGAAATAGAGCATCCACGGGGTCTGGCCGCCGGTCATCAGAGGCTGGATCACCGCCGCCATGGCGTTGGCCTGCGGAGCCACCAGCGCCCCTTCGCCCACGAATCCGTAGGATTTGTTGAGGATGATCATCACCCCGGCCACGGTGGCCGCAGCAACGAACGTGCCGAGGAATTTCCACGCCTCCTGCTTTCGGGGCGTCGTGCCGAGCCAGTAGCCGATCTTGAGGTCGGTGATGAAGCCGCCGGCCATCGACAGGGCCGTGCAGACCACGCCGCCGATCACCAGCGCGGCGGTCATGCCCGTCGTGCCGCTCAACCCGACGCTCACCAGCACCAGCGACGAGAGGATCAGCGTCATCAGCGTCATGCCCGAGACGGGGTTCGTTCCCACGATGGCGATGGCGTTGGCCGCGACGGTCGTGAAGAGGAACGCGATGATGAAGACGATCAGGATGGCCGTGACGGACTGTACCCAGCCGTCGAGCAGCCCGAAGTGGAAGAAGACGAAGACCGAAATGAGCGTGGCGATCAGGATGGTGAGGATGCGTTTCATCGAGATGTCGCGCTGCGTGCGCTCGGAGGCTGCGACGGCGCTTTTGCCGCCTCCGAACTCCGAGACCGCGAGGCCCACGGCCTGGCGGATGATCTTCGACTGGCGGACGATGCCGATGATGCCCGCCATGGCGATGCCGCCGATGCCGATGGGCTTGCCGATGAAGGCGAAGAGGTTCTCGGCGGTGAAGATCGACTGCGGGTCGGCGACGATGTCGGCGCGTGTGACGCCCAGCAGCGAGAGCATCGCGGCGGGGTCGACCGCTTCGGCCAGCGAGCCGACCACCGGGACGATCACGAACCACACGAGGCACGAACCTGCGGTGATGATCATGGCGTATTTCAGGCCGATGATGTAGCCCAGACCCAGCACGGCGGCCGAGGTGTTCAGCCCGAAGACCACCTTGAACTTGTCGGCGGCGACAGCGCCCCATTCGCAGATGCGCGTCGAGACCGACTCGGTCCACAGGCCGAACGTGCCGACGACGAAGTCGTACAATCCGCCTACGAGTCCCGCCACGGCCAGCAGTTTGGCCTGCGAGCCGCCCTTCTCGCCCGAGACGAGGACTTCGGTGGTCGCCGTGGCCTCGGGGAAGGGGTATTTGCCGTGCATCTCCTTGACGAAGTATTTGCGGAAGGGGATCAGCAGGACGATGCCCAGCAGTCCGCCGAACAGCGACGAGAGGAATACCTGACAGAAGGCGGCGTCGAGCCCCAGGATGTAGAGTGCCGGGAGGGTGAAGATCGCGCCCGCGACGATTACGCCCGAAGAGGCGCCGATCGACTGGATGATGACGTTCTGTCCCAGCATGTTCTTCTTGCCCAGTACGTTGCCCATGCCGACGGCGATGATGGCGATGGGGATGGCCGCTTCGAATACCTGTCCGACCTTCAGGCCGAGGAATGCCGCGGCGGCCGAGAAGACGACGGCCATGATGATGCCCATCGTGACCGAATAGGGCGTCACCTCCTTCGGGTTGGACGAGGCGGGCATCACGGGCGTGTACTCTTCGCCCGGCTTGAGTTCGCGGTAGGCGTTTTCGGGCAGCGAAGTCTGGATTTTGTTCGGTTCCATGTATGCGCGTTTTTTGAGATTGATTTACCGGTTGTCGCCGCTGCCCGTCAGGTGGTTGCGCTGCATGCGCGAACGGAGCTTGTCGACGTTCATCTGCGCCACGTCGTCGAGTTCGTAGCCCAGATCGCGCGAGAGCGTGGCGCAGTACCACAATACGTCGCCGATCTCCTTGACGATTTCGAGTCTTTTTTCCGGGGTGAACTCCTCGTGTCCGTCGCGGATCACTTTCTTGACCTTGTCGGCCACTTCGCCCGCTTCGCCCGTGAGTCCGAGCGTGGGGTAGATGATGCGGCGGTCTTCGGGGTAGATCGCCGTTTCGAGCGCGTGCTGCTGGTATTCGTTGAGTGTCATTGTTTTGATTTGAAGGTTTACAATCGTACAAAAATAGCAAAATAATTTAAGAATACGCAGTAAAAAGCCCCGCTTCCTGCGGAAAACGGGGCGGCGGGCAGAGACGCGGGGTTCAGATCCGACGGTTGGGGAAATAGAGCCGCAGTCCGGCGGCCAGCAGGAGCAGGCCGATGCCCAGCGGAAACCGGCTGACGGCGAGAGCCGGAATGCCGAGCGCCGAGACCAGCGCCCCCGAGAGCATTGCGCCGACGCCGATCACCTTCAGGCTGAAACGGTTGTTCCGGGCGGCGGAACCGTCGTCGGGGATTGCGGACCTCTGCGGCATCGGGGATTGCGTGGCGGGTTTGTGGAACCGGCGGCAGGCCTCGTGCCCCGCGAGGATGACCGCCGGGCCGAGTACGCCGAGGGCCATCTCCCCGGCCCGGGAGAGCGAAAATCCGAAGAGCAGGGGAACGGCGAATTTGAATGCGAGGTTGATGCCCAGCGCCGCGAGGGTCGTGCTGAGTACGGCACGGCCGGAGAGCCCCTTCGAATAGAGTGACCAGACGACAGGCAGGCACATCGGGGCGGTGGTCATGGCGCCGATGCTGATTACGACGTTGACGATGCCTCCGCAGCGGGGGATCAGCAGCGCGAAGGTGACGGCCAGGACTCCGAAAACGACGGTCGAGAGGCGCGCGGCGCGCATCAGCGTCCGCTCCGGGAAGCGGCGCAGGAGGGGTTTGAGCAGGTCGTTGGTCACGACGCTGGCCGAGGTGTTGAGGATGGTGTTGAACGAACTGAGCGTGGCGAAGATCATCCCGCCGAGCATCAGCCCGAGCAGTCCCGGTGGCAGCACCTCGCGGCACATCAGCAGGTAGGCGTTTTCGCTGCCGAAGCCCGTGAGCGAAGGCTCGTGGAGGCGGAAAAGCATCGGCGGCAGCATCCAGACGACGGGGCATACCAGGTAGAGGGCGCCGAACAGCAGCCCCGTTTTGCGGGCTGCGGCGGGGGTGGCGACGCTCGTGTAACGCTGGACGAAGGCCCAGTTGCCGCCCAGCGAGGAGGCGTTGCCGAGCAGCGAGGCGAGCATGAAACCCCACGTATATTCCCCGGCCGCAGGGCGGAAGAAGCCTTCGGGGGTCTGCCGGAAGAGTGTGTCTGTGCCGCCGATCCGTTCGAAAGCCAGCGGCAGGACGATGACCACGGCGGCCGTGAGAATCAGGAACTGCAATACATCGGTCACCACGACGGCCCGGAAGCCGCCGATGGCCACGTAGAGGATGCAGAGCAGTCCGAGAACCTGGATACTCGTGATGAAGGAGATGCCGACGGCCGTTTCGACGATGCGGGCGATGGAGTAGAGGAACGTGCCCGTCGAAAAGAGCGAGACGGACAGAAACAGCGCGGTGTAGAATTTCTGCACCCGGGCGCCGAATCTCCGCGTGATGTACTCGGCGGCCGTGAGGCAGCCCGTGCGGTTCCAGCGGGGTGCGATCAGCAGTCCGGCGATCACGCCGCCTCCGGCCATCATCCACTGGATCGTGACGGCGGTCCACCCTTCGGTGTAGGCGATCGAACCCCACACGACAAAGGTCCCGGCCGAGAAAAAACTCATGAAAAGCGACAGGCCCCGATCCACCACGGAATGTTGCCGCCGCCGGCGAAAAAGCTCCGCAGGTTGTGCCCGGAGCCGAAAAAGAGGCTTCCGGCGACGAAAATCCCCGCCAGCAGGAGGACGATGGTGATATAGTCGAGCGTTTGCAAAACGGAAAAATCAGGAATAGCAAAGATAGTCCTATTTTCGTTGTTTTTGGAGAAACGGCGTAAAATGTTTAACTTCGTCGGGAATACCCGATCAATCCGTTTTGAAGCCTATGCAGAGACACGTTACCATCAAGGATATAGCCAATGCCCTGAACATATCCAAATCGACTGTGTCGCGTGCCCTTGCCGACCGTTTCGACGTGAATCCCGAGACCCGGAAGGCCGTGCTGGAGATGGCCGAGAAACTCCATTACAAGCCCAATCCGAGTGCGTTGAGCCTGTTGAGCCGCCGGACCAAGACCATCGGTATCGTCGTGCCGGGCTTCACGGGGTCGTTTTTCCCGCGCATCATCGCTGAGATCCAGAACGTCACCGAAGAGTACGGGTTCCGCGTGCTGATCACCCAGTCGAACGGGTCGAGCGAGATCGAACGCCGCAACCTCCGGATGCTGGAGGACAACATGGTCGAGGGGATCATCCTTTCGATGACCCATCAGGACGACAACGTCGACTATTACCGCCACCTGCTCGGCACGGGCATTCCGCTGGTCTTTTTCAACCGGGTGTGCGAGGCCGTTCCGGCCAGCCGGGTCTGCATCGATGACTGTCGCATGTCGTACCTGGCCTTCGAACACCTCATTGAGCAGGGTTATCGCCGGGTGCTCTATTTCCGGGGTCCCGAGCGGATATACAACACCGAGCCGCGTTACCGGGGTTACCGCGAGGCGCTGCGCGATCACGGCATTCCCTATGACGAACGCCTCGTGTGCAACTGCCGCGACATCACGCTCGAAGAGGGCGTGCGACTGACGGAGGAGAGCCTCGCCGCAGGCGTCGGGTTCGATGCGGTTTACGCGTTCGGCGACCCGCTGGCTTTCGGGGTGCTTCGGGCGTTGAAGGCTCACGGCATCCGCATTCCCCGGGAGGTTGGGGTGATGGGTTTTACGGAGTCGACGACGGCCCCGTTGCTCACTCCGTCGCTGACGTCGGTGGCCCAGCCGCTCGAACTGATGGGACGGCTTTCGGCGGAACTGCTGCTCGAAAAGATCGAGAAACCCGGCACGCCCGACCGGACCGAAGTGCTTGATGCCCGGATCAATGTCCGCGAATCGACCGACCGGAACCGTTGAGTTCCTTTTTCCCGAAACGACGGGCGGGCCTTTTCGAAAGGCCCGCCCGTTTTCGTTGTCCAGGCCGCGCGCCTATTCGTCGAGTACCTTGATGCAGCGCACGTTGCATCCGGCGGTGAACTTGATGGGCTGCTTGTTGAGGTTGCGGTAGTCGCTGCGGAAGATGCGCCGGTAGGCCTGCATCGCGTTCTTCGGGTTGATCGTCACCGTCCAGATATAGGCGTAGTTGGTGACGTTGTTGAACGTGCCGTTGTCCTTCATGCGCTCGCCCGAGGGCAGGACGCTGAAGCCGAACTCGTCCGAGCCGCCGAATCCCCGCTCCTTCGATTTGAGCTTTTCGCCTTCGTAGGCGGTGTGGCGCCAGCCGTCCTTGGCGGCCGTCGCGGCGTCCATGCCGATGGTGACTTCGAGCGTTTCCCAGTCCGCTTCGGTCGGCACGGTCCACCCTTCGGGGCAAAGCCCCCGGGCGTCGGACGCGGCGTACCAGTTGTAGTGCAGCCCGTCCTCCTCGAGCTTCGTGCCCGGGGCCTGGGCGTATCCCGGCGTAGAGAGGTTCATCCACGCGGTGTCGTCGAACCCGGTGGGGATGGCGTCGCCGTTGGCGAAACGGGTGGTGCGGAGATTCTCCCTGAACCACACCTGTCCGCCGATCACTACGGTCTTGTAGACGTTGCCTTCGATGTCGGTGGCGTCGCGCGCCACCAGGTCGTCGCCGTAGATGAGCATGTGGTTGAGGTTGATGGCATAGTCCCCGCCGGCATTGGTCGGCGAAGCGGCGCCGGAGGCCACGTCCTCGAAGCGGCAGTTGCCGTAAAACGCCGCCAGGTCGCCCTTGTTCAGCGTGCCGTTGCCGTCGATGTCGACCCACGAGGAGACGTAGACCGTTTCGGCCTCGCGCGGGACGGGGTCGAAGGTCAGGCGCAGCCCTTCGGCGATGTCTTTTTCGGTCAGTACAGCGCCGACCTCCATGTCGGGCGTGAGCGCCGTGAATTCCGAGCCTTTCACCTCCTTGTAGTAGAGGTAGCATTTCACCTCCTGCCCCGGTTGGGGCGTTACGCGGGCCGAGAATTTCAGGTTGACGTCCAGGAACCAGGGCAGTTCCTCCGGCTGGTCGTCGCACGACCAGCCCAGGCACGCGAGGGCGGCGAAAGCCGCGAGGCAGGCCGGATGGCGGAATATCTTTTTCATTGTCGGATCGGTTTGGGGGTTAGTAACGGAAATGGAGTGTCGTGCGCACGGGCAGGTGGTCCGAAGGCATCGGCACGCGGGCCGAAGTGTGCGTGTCGTCGGCGAAGTCGATTACGATGGCGTAATCCGAAGCCGCCGCCCGTTCATAGGGATATGCGTAGATGTAGTCGATACGCTTCGTGCCGTTCCTGCCGACGGTCAGGGACCCGTCTTCGGCGACGTTCTCCTGCGAACAGTGGGTGCTGAAGTCGCCGTTGGTCCGGTTTTCGGTCATGGCGTAGGTGTCGAGGAACCCTTTGCTCGTGAGGGTCAGTGGGGTGCCCGCCACACCTTCGATCATCGTCGTGGGGTAGTTGTTCATATCGCCCGTGATGATGACCGGAAGATTCGTCTCGCGGGCCTTGCGCAGCGCCGCCGTGGCGAGCCCCTTGGCCGTCATCTCGCGGAGTTTCTGCGTCTCGACGTCGTTGCCCGCACGCGGGTGGATGTCGTAGACGAGGATTTCGTTGCCCGTGGCCTTCTCGCGCAGCCGCACGTAGTTGGCATAGCGCGAAGTGAGGTATTTGCCGGGGTAGTTGTCGCCCATCATGTCGACATCCTCGGCCTCGACGAGTTCGAACCGCTCCCTTTTCCAGAAGACGAGGTGCGCCGACATGGTTTCGTGCTCTCCGGCGCGGTAGTCGTAGTGCTCCCGGAGCATGGCGATCATGTCGTTCATCTGCTGCTCGTTGGCGGTCTCCTGCGTGCCCAGGATGTCGGGGAAGAAAGCGTCGTTGAGAATGAGCCGTCCGGCGGGACCCTTGCGTACGTCCCAGGGACCTTTGAAGGTGTAGGTCGCGCCCAGCAGGTTGAACGTGCCGACGCTGATTTCGAGGCTGTAGGTCGTGACCGTCTTGGTGACGCTCCAGTCGGTCCAGTCGCTGCCTGCGGCGGCCCGCACGCGCACCGAATACTCGGTGTCGGGTTTCAGCCCTTCGACGAGCAGTTTTTCGCCCGTCACTTCGCGGGCGGTTGCGGCGGTGAAGTCCGTGCCTTCCGTGTATTGCACTTCGTAGCGTGAAGTGCCCTCCTGGGCGGGCCATACGACTTCGACGGCCGTGGTGTAGGGCAGCGCCTTCATGCCGTAGGGCTGGGTGACAGGCTGCGCTTTGTGGTCATTGGCGCTGCATGAGAAACAGAGCAGCGTCAGCGCGGCGAACAGCAGCAGGTTCGGTTTGCGGATTTTCATAGGTTTCATGGTTTTCATTTTTAGTCTTTCAACAGGGGGTTACGGTCGATCTCGGCCTGGGGAATGGGCCAGCTGTACTGGATGTCGCGGTTGAAGGAGGCGAATCCGAGTTTCTGGAAGATCGACTCGTCGGGATATTCGGGTTTGCCGTAGTCGCTGAAGGCGGGAACGACAGGCGTGTACCAGTCGGCCTTGGTCCGCTTGCCCAGCATGTAGCCCGGAAGCACGTGCTCGACGATCTTCCAGCGGCGGATGTCCAGCAGGCGGAAGCCCTCCATCGCCAGCTCGATCGTGCGTTCGTAGCGCACCAGTTCGCGCAGTTCGTCCCGTGACATGGAGAGCGTCGCGGCGGGCATCATCACGTCCTTGCGCTGCCGTACGGCGTTGATGGCGTCGATCACCGACTGGTCGATGCGGTTGAGTTCGATGCGGGCCTCGGCGTAGGTGAGCAGTACCTCGGCGTAGCGCATCAGCATGAAGTTGAGTTCGCACTGCGTGATCTTGCCCGGAACGTCCGACTCGTCGTAATATTTCTTCTCGATGTAGCCCGTGAACGTGCCGTAGGCGTTGGTCACCTCGGTATTGTTGATGCGCACGGTCTCGCCGTTGATCACGGCGCTGGTCTTGGTCGAGTCGGGGTGCACCTCGAACTTATAGCCTGCATGCCACTGGCCGGGGTAGAGTATCGAGTAACCCAGCCGCGGGTCGCGGTTTTCATAGGGTTTCTTCGGGTCGTATGCCGGCGACCGGTCGATGCGTCGGCCGTCGGTGCACTGGTACATGTCGACGAGGACCTGTGTGGGGACGATGATCGAGTAGCAGTTGGCCAGGCGGGTTCCGACGTATTTGGGAATCTGGTTGGTCTGCGTGCCCAGCAGGAATGGCATGTAGAGCATCGCTTCGGACGAGCCGGCGCCGCTGTGGCGGAAGAGTTTTTCGTAGCTGGGGTAGATTTCGTAGGCCTTGGATTGGATGACCGAATCGGCGGCCGCGGCGGCGGTCTCGTAGTCGTTGGCGTAGAGGGCGATGCGGGCTTTCAGACCGAATGCCGCGCCGCGTGTGGCGCGCCCTGCGTCGTTGCCCGTCCACTTGGCGGGCAGGTGGTCCTTGGCGAAGTCGAGGTCGGCGTAGAGGCGCGCGACGATCTCCGCCTTCGGGCTCTTCGGCAGCCGCGGCTGCTGCCAGTCGAGCACGTGCTCGGCGAAGGGCACGTCGCCGTAAAGGTTGACGAGGTAGAAGTAGTTGTAGGCGCGCAGGAACCGGGCCTGGGCCTCGATGCGGTTGTAGAACGTTTCGCTGACCCGCCCCCGGGCGTTGTGCATGTTGTCGAGCAGGTTGTTGCAGCGGGCGATGTAGCCGTAGAAGGTGTCCCAGATGGTTTTGAAGGTAGCCGTTTCGGCCGAGCCTTCGCCCCGGCGCATGTCGGTCATGTTGGCGTAGGTTCCGCGGATGTAGACGATGTCGGTGGCGCCGTCGATGAAGAGCTGGTAGGGAACGTCGTCGTTCGAGAGCCAGTAGAGACTGCGGTAGGCGCCGTTGACGGCCAGCGTCAGCTCGTCTTCGTTGGAGTAGAACTCCGAGCTGGCAGGTTCCTCCAGCGGATAGCGGTCCAGAAAGTCCTGGCACGAGGCGAACGCCGCGGAGGCCAGCAGGATGAGGCTGTATTTGAGTTTCATGGCGTTTTCAGGTTAGAAGGTAAGTTGGATTCCGAAGACGAAGGTCTGGGCGATGGGGTAGATCTCGGCGTCGCCGCTGGGGGTCTCGGGGTCCCAGCCCTTGGGCATTTTGTCCCAGGTCAGCAGGTTGTCGCCCGTGAAATAGACGCGCAGTTTGTCGATCCATATTTTGCGCGTGAGGCGTGCCGGGAGAGTGTAGCCCACCTGGAGGTTCTTCAGGCGCAGGTAAGCCGCGTCGTAGACCCAGAAACT
>VOFJ01002753.1_pt1 | contig 49995 bp, 103 predicted proteins | sample 5384081 | NCBI WGS metagenome assembly VOFJ01 (sample SAMN12384729, study PRJNA508395) | human gut metagenome | isolation source: healthy gut I | host: Homo sapiens
CTTCCAGATGAATATGAAAATCAATACTTTTATACATACATATTGAATTTATATAAAAAAATATATCTAAAAAAATTGCAGTTGAAGTTTAAAAAATCCAAAAAAACTAGTAAAAAAGCAAGAAAAGAATTTATAGATTTTACTAAAAAAAAAAAAATATGGATTCAAGAAATAACAGAAGATGAAATTGGAACAGTATTAAATCACAGAATGCAAGAAACATTTGAGTTAGAAAAGCTATATGGAGAAGTAAAAAATAAATATGATGTTTTATATAAAGACTTAAATATAGAAAAAATAAAACAGTAACAATACTAATTGCGGTGATATTAGTGGCATCATTGCTATTTAACATACTAAACTTTATAACATTAATGAAACAATGAGGGATAAAAATGAAAGTTACATGTGGTATAGATATTATTGAGATAGAAAGAATTAAAGAAAGTATAGAAAATCTTGGAGCAAAAGTTTTTAGAAAGAGTCTATACTAAAAAAAAAGAAATTGAATATTGTGAAGAAAAAAAGTCACAGAAATATCAGCACTATGCTGCTAGGTTTGCTGCAAAAAGAAGCTGCATTTAAAGCTATTTCATGGAAGATAAAAGATAAATATGAGGTTTGTTGGAAGGACTTTGAAGTTGTAAATGACAAACAAGGAAGACCAAAATTAAATATTATAGGAATTGATTTAAAAAGATATTGAAAAAATATAGATTTGAGTATATCACATTGTAAGGAATATGCGGTAGCAAATGTGACAGTTTTAGGAAGGTAGTTTTATATGAAATTTTTTGATAGTCATGCACATTTAGATGATGAAAAATTTAATGATGATAGAGAAGAAATAATTGAAAAGATACATAATGATGAGATAGAAAATTTTGTATCTGCTGGATATAGCTTAGAGGGTTCAAAAAAAGCAGTAGAATTGTCTAAAAAATATGAATTTATTTATGCTACTTGTGGTATTTCTCCAAATGATATTCCACAAACAGAAGATGAATTGTGGAAAGATTTAGCTGAAATATCTAATTTAGTGAAGAAAAATAATAAAGTAGTTGCAATTGGTGAAATAGGATTAGATTATTATTGGAATAAAGAAAAACAAAGGATTACAAAAAATAGCATTTATAGAGCAAATAAAAATGGCTAATGAATTACAGCTTCCAATAGTAATACATACAAGAGAAGCAGTTATGGATACTTTAGAAATTTTGAAGAATAATAAAAGTACAAAAAGAAAGGAATATTTCATTGTTGTCCATTAAATCGTGAATTAGTAAAAAGAGGGATTAAAGTTAGGATTCTATATATCTTTTGCTGGTCCAATTACTTTTTAAAAAATTCTAAAAATGCAAATGAAATTATAGAGATGGTACCAATGGACAAAGTTTTAATTGAAACAGATAGCCCATACTTGTCGCCAGAACCTTTGAGGGGAAGACGAAATGATCCAAGAAATGTAAAATATATGGCAAAAAAAAAAATAGCTGAGGTTAAGAAGATAACTTTGGAAGAGGTAGCTAGTGTCACATATAAGAATGCAGAAGATCTATTTAATATAAAAAAAATAAAACACTAAAGAGCTCATTTAAGAGCTCTCTTTAGTGTTTTTTTCGGCTATTTAGTTATTGTTTCCAAAATCAACTTTTACATTTCTTCTAGCTTCATCATTTTCAGCTTTGAATAAATCACGAGCTTTAAAATTAAACATTCCAGCAATGATATTAGAAGGGAATACTTGTAACTTTGTATTATACATTGTTACAGTATCATTATAGAATTGTCTAAAAAAAGAAATTTTATTTTCTGTATTTCTTAATTCTTCTGATAATTCTGAAAAATTTTGATTAGCCTTTAATTCAGGATAGTTTTCTGAAACAGCCATAATTGTTTTCAAAGTTGTAGATAATTGGTTGTCTAGCTCAGCTTTTTCAGAAACACTATTAGCATTTGCCCATGAAGTTCTAAGACTAGCTATCTTTTCAAAAGTTTCTTTTTTCATGAGTCATATAACCTTTTACTGTTTCTACAAAGTTAGGTATTAAATCGAACCTTCTTTGTAATTGTACATCTATTTGACTCCAAGCATTATCAACTTTTATTTTAGATTGAACTAAACTATTGTACATTCCAATAACCGCAATTATTAGAACTACAACGATTCCTAATATAATCCAAATAGTCATTATTATTCCTCCTCTTTTTAATAATATATAACGATATAATAACATATTACTTGAATTTATACAATAAAAAATACAAAAAATTGTATATAGATAACAAGCATTTATTATTCACAGATTATAAATTAGAAGTTATAATAAGTAATTAAAAGTAATATTTTTAACAGAAGGACATATAATATAAAAGAAATGTTTATATAGTTAAGAAAAAAAGTGGAAAAGTCCAAATTTGACAAAAATAAGAAAAAGAGTATAATAAATGTGTTGCCAAAAAAGGAGGTAATAAATTTTTATGAAAAGAGAAAGAAAAAAGCTTCAATTTCTATAATAAAGATTATATGTGTAAGTATTATATTAATTTTAATATCAGGAATAGGAGTTATGGCAGTTAATACCAACTTGAAGGATATAAAAATTATTCTTCAAAATGGATATGAAATGACAGCATTAACTTCAAAAACTACAGTATCGGAAGTATTAGAAGAAAATAATATTGTATTAAAAAGAAGATCAAAAAAACAATACCAGACTTAGATAGTGAAATATCAGCTGGTCAAAATATTCAAATAACAGATAAGTCATACAATGAGGTTAAAATAGCCAAAATATCAGAAGAAGGTGCAGAAACAACTTTAGAACAATTATTACAAAATTATGCTCAATCACTGAAAAAAAATAGTAGTAGAGCAAGTTGCAATCCCATATGAGACAATAACAAAAAATTCAACTAGTGCAGACTCAAATACAACTAATAAAAGTTTTAAAAGAAGGAAAAGACGGAATAAAAGAAGTAACATATAAAAAAATAAAATATCAAAATGAAGTAGAAATTGAAAAAACAGTTATATAGAAGTAGTAGTTCAAGAGCCTGTAAATAAAATTGTTCAAGTTCAAAAAAGAAGGTAGAAACATCTAGAAGTGCTGATTTACCAAGAACATCAGGAACAACAACTACAGCAGTAATTGACGGAGAAACTTATAAAATCACAGCGTATTGTTCTTGTAGCAAATGTTGTGGTAAAACTACAGGAAGAACAGCATCAGGAACACAAGCAACAGCAGGAAGAACAGTTGCAGCACCATCGAAATTTGCATTTGGAACAAAACTAAATATAGGTGGACATATCTACACAGTAGAAGATAGAGGCGGAGCGATAAAAAGGAAATAGAATTGACATTTATGTAAGTTCTCATTCAGCAGCATTACAATGGGGAGTAAAATACTTACCTGTTAGTGTAGCACAATAAATTTAATGTGAAAAATATCTCAGTTAATAATTTAATTAACTGAGATATTTTCTATTTGATATAGGTTGCCATTTAGCCTGAAATATAGTAAAATAGGTAAAGAAACAAGGTTATAATAAGAGGTGTAAAAATGAAATTAATTTCATGGAACGTAAATGGAATAAGAGCATGTATAAACAAAGGATTCAAAGAATTTTTTCAAAAAGCAAACAGTGACATTTTTTGTATTCAAGAAACAAAATGTCAAAAAGACCAAATCGAATTAGAATTTGAAGGTTACAAAAGTTACTGGAATAGTGCTGAAAAAAAGGGATATTCTGGAACAGCAATATTTACAAAAAAGAGCCAATAGATGTTAAATATGGAATAGAAATAGAGAAACATGATAAAAAGAAGGAAGAGTAATTACATTAGAATATGAAAAATTTTATATTGTAAATATATACACACCAAATTCTAAAAGAGAATTAGAAAGATTAGATTATAGACAGGAATGGGAAGATGAAATTAGAAAATACCTGTTAAAACTAAACCAATCAAAAACCAGTTATTATGTGTGTGTGGAGACTTAAATGTAGCACATAAAGAAATTGATTTAAAAAACCCTAAGACAAATCATAAAAGTGCAGGATTTACAGATGAAGAGAGAAATAAGATGACTGAACTATTAAAAAAAGCAGGTTTTATAGATACATATAGATATTTATATCCTGACAAAGAAAAAATGTATATACATGGTGGTCTTATATGAGAAAGGCAAGAGAAAAAGAATGTAGGATGGAGAATTGACTATTTTATTGTTTCAAATGATATAAAAAATAAAATAAAAAAGAAGCAAAAAATAGATGAAGATGTAATGGGAAGTGATCATTGCCCTGTAGAATTAGAAATAGAAATATAAGGAAGGAATGAAATGAAAATGAGTGAAATTAGAAATCATTTTAAAAAATGGATATATTGGTTTTTACTTGGTGTTGCAATTATTATTGTATACAAAGCTCTTGATAATTTTGGAGACGTAGTTGATGTAATAGGAAAATTTTTGGGATTATAAGTCCATTCTTTGTGGGAATATTTATAGCATATTTACTTTATATTCCTTGCAAAAAAAAATGGAAGAAGCATATAAAAAATCAAAAAAGAAAATTTATAAAGAAAAAATGCAAGAGGAATGAGCATAATAAGTGTATACTTTATTGTAGCAATATTAATTATTATATTAGTTAGTGTTATTTTACCAGTTGTAATAGAAAGTATAAAGGACTTAGTAAATAATATGCAAGGATATTTTGAGATAGCAATAAATAATTATAACAATTTACCATCAGATTCAATATTAAAGGGTGATTGGGCTCAAGATGTAATAACTAATATACAAAATATAAATATTAAGCAATATTTTAATTTAGACATGATTGTACAATATGCTATAGGAGCAGTTAATGCAGTAACAAGTATATTTGATATATTTGTAGCAGTAATTGTATCAGTTTATATCTTATCAGAAAGAGATGAAATATTAGGCTTTTTTAAAGAAATTTGCTTTGTGCAATTTTTTAAAAGATAGAACATATAAAAAATATTGATAAATATTTTAACAATTCAAATGAAATATTCTTTAAATTTATAGCAAGTCAGTTTTTAGATGCAATAGTGGTTGGAATATTAGTAACTATAGCGATGACAATAATGGGAATAAAATATGCACCATTATTAGGATTTTTTATAGGACTATTTAATATGATACCATATGTAGGTGCTATCATTGCTGTTGCAATATCTGCAGTTATAACCTTAATAACAGGAGGATTAACACAAGCAATTTGGATGTTGATTGTAGTTATCATATTACAACAAATTGATGCTAATATTATTAATCCTAAAATTGTGGGACAATCATTAAAAGTAAGTCCATTATTAGTTATATTTGCGATAACAGTTGGAGGAGCTTATTTTGGAATGTTAGAATGTTTCTAGCAGTGCCAGTTAGTGCAGTTGTTAGAATACTAGTAGAAGACTATGTAGATTTTAAATTGGCAGAGAAAAAATAAAAAAGAAAGAAAAACAGAAATCGAAAGTAGTAAATCATATTAAAAAAATATTAGATAAGGAGGAAGATTTTATGAGAAATGATATAACAGAAAGATTCATTATTAATATGTATGTGAGAGGAATGAAGATAAGCGAAATAGCTAATACGGTAAATATAACGCCACAAGAAGTTACAGAAATAATTGAAAAAAGTAAAAGAGAAATTTCTAAGAAAACAGAAAAAATAGGGAATGAGGATAGTAGAAGACTTAATGTTCAAGTGAGGAAAGTTAATAGCACTTCAAAAATAATTAAAGAGGGAAAAGAAGAAGTTAAAGAAAAGATGATAGTTAGTAAGACGTCAAAAAAAATTATTAGAAATAAAAAAAAGAAGATTATGAGTGGAGAAGAATATGACAAAGAAGAATTAAAAAGATTAAGAAATAGAATAATTATAAAGAATTATCGTAAGCCAAATCGTGGAGAAATTGAAGATCTAATACAAATATATGTGCAATTAATCGTAGATTTACAAATGCAAAGGCGATTGTAAGAGAGATATACTATGAATTGCCAAACAAAAATGACGAGAAAAGGATTATGTCTGGAATTGAAGAACAAGAATTAAGTTATAATATTATGAAATATCTAAAAAAAATGGAATGAGTGTAGAACAAATAGCAGAGAACTTACATTTATATACTGTTGATGCAATTAAAGAGGTAAATAAACAAAAAGAGTTGAATAATGAAATTAAGATAATGCATAAAGAGGGAAAAAGTGAAGTAGATATAGCAGAGTTGTTGAATGAAAATATACAACGAGTTAAGTGGGGTCTTGAGTCGAAAAACAAAGAACAAAGCATTACAGAAAAGATGGAAATGAAAGATAAAAAAAATATATTTAATGTACTTGTTTTTTTGTGAGTTATCATGTATAGTATTTATCATGTATAAAATATTATTTTATTAAAATTAATAAAAATGAAAAGGAGAAGTTATATGCTAAAAAATATTTATTAGTATTTTTTATATCAATGGTACCGTTAATTGAATTAAGAGGAGCAGTTCCAGTAGGACTAAGTAATTTATGGGGAGATGCACTTCCAATAATACCACTTTATATAATTTGTATTATAGGAAATATGTTGCCTGTACCTATTATCTTTTTCTTTGCTAGAAAAGTTTTTAGTATGGGGAGCAGACAAAAAATTATCGGAAAATTTTTTAAATTTTGTTTAGAAAAAGGCGAAAAAGGCGGAAAGAAATTACAAGAAAAAAAGCAGGAAAAGGATTATATTGGGCATTGTTCCTTTTTTGTAGGTATACCACTTCCTGGAACAGGAGCTTGACAGGAACACTTGCAGCAAGCCTTTTAGATATGGATTTTAAAAAAGAGTGTTATTGCGGTTATGGCAGGAGTTGTTTTAGCTGGAATTATAATGGGGCTAGCATCTGCAGGAGTGTTTGGTGCTATTGGTGCATTTTTGAAATAATAACTTTGGATATATAAAATCTTGATGAATTTATATGTAAGTGTTAGATAATGTATGAGAGATAAAAAATTGATATTGAGATAGAAGAAATTCAAATTTTCTGTCTCAATATTTTTGTGGTTTGATAAATTGCTACGGCTATAAAGGATTAATAAAGATTAGGTATAATTTTATTACAATAATGTTAAATAAAAGAAATAGAAAAGTAATAAGTTAGTGAGAGATAGTATCCGTAAGAAAGCTAGAAAAGTATAAAAATAGTAATATTGAAAAGCTTTTTTATTATGAAATAATTAAATAAGATAATAGTGTCATTAGGGGAGAAATATGTTAAAATTTAAATTTAAAAGAAAATAAAAAAAGCAAAAATAATTTTAATAGTCGTACTTATGATTATTACTTTAATCAGTATTATATTGAGTATGTGTGTAAAAAATTCTAAAAAATATAAATGAAGCAGAAATGAAGGTAGCTAAATCATATACTCAAGTTGAAGAAGATGACGATAAAACACAAAGTGATTTTGTTAAGTTTGATGCTTATGTTTTAAAAGATTTAGATGGAGATGGAAAAGCAGAAAAACTTAGAGGTACTTGTAAAGAAATTGAAGTCAAGACACTTTGTATATGCAACTTAATGTAAATTCAGAGGGAACGTTAAAGGATGCAAAAATAAAAATAGATGGAAAGAACTTTTTTTTATCAACTTCATTAGTTGCAGATAATGTAATTAATGGAAATTATATTTCATCTAATGTAAACTCTATAGATTTACGAGAAATAAAAAAGAAGGAACTAATGCACTAATACAAGGGTTAATTTTAAGTGGAGATTATAAGTATTCTTCAACAAAAAGCATATGCAATACAATCTGGAAATATAAATAATTATTCAAGAAAAGATAATAAAATAACTTTAGAAGGGACATATGTAAACAGCAAAGGAGAAGAACAAGAAATAAAGAAAGATGTGTTTTTTAACAGTAGATTGGTATGGTGATGTAACTGCTAATATATAGATAGTGTATCTCAAAAAATGTATATTAGATAAAAGAAAATTCAAGTATTAAGTTAAATGTAGAAGTGTCTGAATTGCAGAAAAAATTAATGCTTTCAAAGTTATGCGTACAAGGGACAATTCCACAATTAAATGGATATTCACCTATTGAAGTTTCTGTTCAAAATGGTGAATATGATAAAGATACAAGGGAATTTCATATAGAAAGATCAAGTCAAATATATTCAGATGGAACAATAGAAAATCCAATAAAGAGAAATTATATTTTCCAACTTGAGGTACAATATCCGCAAAGAAGCAATTTCAAGTATGGAAGATGGAAATTATATATTAAATATTCCAGTATCAGCTTATTATGAGGCATATAATAATTTGAATTTATATGAAGATGGAATAGTGAAAAGTAATACTGCTGAAAGAGAAATTCAAGCAATATTATATTTCTCGGAAGTAGAAACAAAGAGAATATGCATATAGTACAAGTGTAAATGAAAAATTAAATAAGAAAAATGTATTAGATGTTTACAAAGGGGTACAAGATATAAAAAAGATGATACATATGAAGTAACATGGCAGATATTACGAATGAAAAATACTCAGGATGATGTAATAGTGATAAAACAAGAGCAATCAGATACTCTAGGTAGTATGGAAACAAATTGTATAAAGAATGTGGGAATATATTTTTCAGGAGATATACAAAGTCTATTAGGAGAAAATGGAACAATAAAATTATACAATAATGAAACGAATGAATTAATAAAAAAACATTTTATAAGAGCAATTGGGATGAAAAAATATTATTATTCAGATGACGTTAAGATTATAAGGATAGAAACTAGTAGTGTTCAACCTGGTGAAAAATGGAAACATTAAGGTTAATAATATGAAAAAGATAGATTCATTAGCATTAAGTAATTCTATAACTAAAGAAGAATTACTTAAATATAATTATATTTATAATTACAGTACAGCAATATGTAATAATACTGTACATGCGACAGCTGTTACTGATTTTAAAACTCCTTCTTCTATTATAAGTGTGTCAACTAATAAAGAGAATATTTCTAGCCAAGTAGAAAATCAAATTTGCCTAGATATAGAAGCAAGTAATAATTGCGTACAAAGTTGGAAAGATGGTAAATTTTTAGTGAAATTACCTTCTCAGATAGTAAATGCTAATATAGACGAAATAAGAACTAATAGTTCTAATGTAAATATATCAAAATATAGCAAATATGAGCAAGATGGAAATATCTATATACAAATAGATACTCAAAATGAAAAACCAATAAACTTTGCAATTAGTTTATATATGACTATAAGATGTGACCCTATGACTAAAACTGACAATTATAATATAGAAGTATATGCAAGTAATCCAGAAAATGAAGTATATGAGGTAGACCATACGAAATCAGATATTTATGATATTAATAACAATGGAGATACAAATGATGAAGTTGCATATGCAAAAACAGGTGTAAATATTATGGCACCTAACAATTTAATTACTACAGAGAATATTATTGACGAAAATGGCAATGCGATAGCAAAAAAAGAGTCAGAAAATCTAGAAATAGACAAAAGTGACTTGAGCAAAACTCAGAAAATAGAAATAAAAAAATATTTAATAATTATTCAGGTGGTGATATAAGAGATGTTGTAATAGTTGGAAAACTACCATTTAGAGATAATACATATGTAATAGATGGAAATAATATGGGATCTGATTATTCTACATCTATGTTTTCTGAAGGAATAGAAATTCCAGAAGAATTAAAAAGATAAGGTGAAAATATATTATTCGGAAAAAGATAATGTAACAAGAGATTTAAAAGATAGTAATAATGAATGGGTTGAGAGTCCTAGTGATTTTTTCAAAAAAATAAAATCATATTTTTTATTGATTTAAGCCAATTGGTTTTAAAATTGGTGATAAATATTCATTTGTATATGAAATAAATTTGCCAGATAATGTAGAATATAATCAAAATTTTATTCAACACATGCGGTATATTTCAACTTAGATACTAATGAAGGAAAGTTATATCAAAGAGTTGAAACAAATAAATTAGGAATTCTAGTTGCTAAAAAAAATATAATTTAGATATAACAGATTATGAAGAATTTACAGCAGAAACTGTTAAAGGTGTTACATATAATATATCAGATGGAAAAGAGAACATAATTGGAACAACAGACGAAAATGGTAATTTAAAAATCAAAAATTTATATGTAGTAAAAAAGAGTATAAGATAACAAAAACTAATGTTACATCAAATTATGAATGTGATTCTACTGAAAGAAAGATAAAAGTAAATGCTAATGATGGAACTTTAAGTATAGAAAATGAAGCTGGAGAATTTAAGGAACAGGAAGTTATAAATGAACAAAATCTAGTTAAATTATCATTAGAAAACAAAGTTAAATATGCTTTTAAATTTAGTAAAAACAGAAACAGAAACTCAAAATAAGATTGGTAATGTTAAGTTTTTATTAAAAGGTAAAGGAATTTCAGAAAATGGAGTAATAATACAAACTCTAAACGATGGAAGTGTGTATATATCAGGATTATACCAAAAATGAAATTTATACTTTAAAAAGAAATATATGCTGAAGGATATAAGGAAATAAATGAAGAAATAAGATTTAAAGTTCAAAGCAATAACAAACAATATATAGCATATGACTTAGATAACAAATTCAAAAGGAAATTAGTATTAATAAAGAGAGTGGAAAAGTTCCAGTATTATCAACAGTTTTAGAAAATGAAAAAAGAAGATGCGTATACGCTTAATTTGACTAAATATCAAAAAAAATAGTGATAATGTAGTACCAAATACTAAGTTTAATATTAAAGGTAAATGGTTTCGGAGGAAGGAAAAGAATACTTGACAGATAAAAATGGAGAAATTGAACTAACTTTGTATGCAGGATATGAATACACAATAAAAGAAATAGAAGCTGCTAAAGGATATGTATTAAATGAACAAGAAATAAAGTTTATTGCAACTAAAGATAATGATGGAAATTTAAAATTTGCAGTGACACAAGGTAATTTCAAACAAGAACCAAATGTAGTAAATAATATAGTTTATGTTCAAATGGATAATGAAAAACATTTGAGATAATAAAAAGAAGATGAAGAGACTGGAAAACTATTAAAAGGAGTAAAATTTGCTATATATAAAGTTGAAAAAATGAAGATGGAAGTGAGAGTTTATCAGAGGCTAAAAAATATTAATGGACAAGTTGTTGGAAAAGAAGAATTTATAAACAAAGTAAAATATAGAGTTCTTGAAACAGATGAAGAAGGACGAATTCAAGAAAGCTTAGAGTCAGGATTATATAAAGTAATAGAAGTTCAGGCTCTTGAAGGTTACTATTTAGGAAGTTTAGAAGAACATACATATTATTTTGGGATTGATGAAAGCCAAAAAGGAGAAAGTGAAATAACTATAAAAGCTGAATATTCAGATATTAAGCAGACAAGTATGAGTCAAACAAATGATGGCGGATATGTAGGAGTGTGTGGTAGAAAAATTACTAAATACAATTCACAGTTTGAGGTTGAATGGGAGAAAAGTAATGAATTAATTGATGAATCAATTGGTAATTATTATTGTTCTTATAATCAAGTAATACAACTTAATGATGGGGGGTATATTGCACTTGCTAGTAAAGGTTATTCGCATGATGATGAAAAAATGATAGTTTTTAAGTAAATTTAATTATAAAGGAGAAAGTGAGTGGAATCAAATTGTTCCTGCTAAAGGAAATGCTGGAAATATTATAATAAGCAAAGATAATTATATCATGGTTGCAGTTGGAAAAAAATTCTTATAATGATACAATAGAATCTGCTCAACAAGGAGGTAGTTCAAGACCTACAATTGGGATTTTTAAATATACTTTACAAAGGAGATTATATTGGACAAAAAAAGAATTTTTTCACTGGAGGAGAAATTAATGGTGTAGAATGTGCAAAAGATAATGGAGGATAATAATGGCAATTTTATAGTTTATTCTACGAATTCGCAGTATGAGGGAGGATGGATATTAAAACTTGATAAAAATCTAGATTTGTTATGGGTAAAGAAACTTGGAAAAACAGCACATGGATATTATAGTTCAGTTAATGTACTTGAGGATGGTTGTATAGATAATGATGGAGGATATCTATTTGTAGGAACAACTCAAGAAAGAGCAGAATATGGAGTATATACAAATGCAGCAAGAGGTGATGATTCAATATCAGCAGTAATTGCTAAGTATAGTAAACAAGGTGAATTAGAATGGATTAAAGAAGTAGAAACTGAAGATATATCACATTGGAATGTAGGAAGATTATATGGAATATTGAAATTGAAAGATGGAAGTTATGTGATTCAAGGAGAAAAAGTATATATAAATATTCACCTGAGTTTGAATTGAAAGTAAATATGAATTCAATAAAAAAAATCGTGAATTATGATAGTGATTACTATTCATATAGAAAATCAATTAAAAATGTAACAGTAACAAATAATGATGAAATATTAATACCAATAGAATTGAACTCAGAAAGAATAAGTGCAACAACTTTATTAGAAATAAACAAAGGGGCAGCATCTATACCACAAAAAACAGAAATAAAAAGTATATAATTCTTTTAAAGGAATATGAAACAACTACAGCATGTGGAGAAAATGGAAAGATAAGCGAAGTGAAGATTTTTATATGAAAAAAGTAAAACAGAAAAAGATGCAACAAAAGAAATTGTTGTTACTCCAAAATGATGGGTATAGAGTTTAAAGTATATCAGTTAATGGCGAAAATTAATTTTTCTGAGGAAGAAGATAATAGTGTAAAAGATTCCATTGTTTAAGAATGTTACACAAAATAAAAATGTATATGCGACATTTATAGAAGAATCTAAAATGGGAGAAATAATTGTAAATCATTATAAAACTGACACAACAGAAGAAGTTGCTGATAAGCAAATAATAAGAGGAAATATTAATGATAAATATGTGACGAATCCTAAGGAATATATTGCAAATTATAGCTTAAATACTGAAAAATTACCAGTAAATGCCACCGGAAAAATAACAAATGAAACAACACAAGTAACATATTATTATAATGAGAATCCAGTAAAAATAGTAACTAGTTATATTAATATGGAAACAAATGAGTATATGCAGGATGATAATATGGCCAATATAAAAATATAGGGGAAGAATATGAGACTCAGGGAATGGATAATATACCAGATGGATATGAATTATTTAAAGAACCAGAAAATAAGTGGTACAATTTTAGATAGTTTAGATAGCTCAGAAATAAATGTAGTATATTATTATAAATTAAAAGAGTATATCGTAAAAACTAATGTTATAAATGATGGTGGAACTATATCAGGACAGGGGGAAAGATGCATACGAAATAGTGAAACATGGAGAAGATTCAAAAAAAGAAAATAGAAATTGTACCATATAGTGGATATAAAATTTCGAAAATAAAAATAAATGAAAAAGAAATAGAAATTAATACGAATGATGAGGGAATAGTAGTTATAGAACAAATTAGAAAAACATTAAAGAAAATAAAAATATAACTGTTGAGTTTGAAAAATAAAATCAAAAGTTATAATAAAATATCTTGAAAAGAAACAAATCAAGAAATATCAGAAGAACAAATAAAAGAAGGCGAAGTTGGAGAAAGAATATGTTGTAATTCAAAAAGACATAAAAGATTATGTTTTAGTTGAACCTATTCCACAAAATGCAAAAGGTCAATTTGAAGAAGAGCCAATAATAGTAAAATTATTGTATGCAAAAGAAGAAGTGAAAAAAAACCAGATGATACAGATAAAAAGATGAAGAAAATAAAAGATAATACAGATAATACAGACCAAAAAGATGATAATAATGATACGAATATTTCAAATGATAATAAACCTTCAAATAATGTAAAAGAAACAGATAATACTACTAATAAAATAAGTAATATAATAAATCCGCATACAGGAGACTATATAATTGCAGTAATAATAGTATTAATTATAGCTATTTCTATAAATGTAATAATAATAAGTAAAAAGAAGGAAAGGAGGGAATAAGTAATATGAAACCAAAAGTAAAAAAAAAGATAATATTATTAAGTATAGTTGTTGTTGTTGTATGTTTTTAAGAAGTGACCAAGTTAATGCATATACTGGAAAAGTTACAGATGAAAATAAAAAATAACATGGGATTATACTTTAGAAAATGATGAGATAGTAGAAATAAAAAATATGAATCGGGAGAAATACAAGAAAATTTATATATACCATCATACTTAAATGGATATCCATTAACTAAAATTCAAGATAATGCATTTGATGGAAATAAGAATTTGAAAAATGTAACAATTCCAAAGACTGTTAAAGAAATTGGGTATGGGGCATTCATGTCATGCAGTAATATAGTAAGTATAGAATTTGATAAAGATAGTGCTTTAACTAAAATAGGTAACCAGGCATTTGATGGATGTGAAAGTTTGACAAGTATAAAGATACCAAATAAAGTAACTAGTATAGGTTGCTATGCATTTTATGATTGTTCTAACTTAGATAATATAACGATACCAGATACAGTAACAGAAATAGGAAAATATGCTTTTGATAGTACTATTTGGTATGATAAAAAACCTTATGGAGAGCTATATATAAATAATATTTTATATAGCTATAAAGGAGAAATGCCTGAAAATACCAATATAGTAATAAAGGAAGGAACGATTTCAATAGTTGCACGATGTTTTGAAAATAAAAAAGAACTTAGTTAACATAGAAATACCAGATACTGTAGTATATATTGGAGATTATGCATTTGATGATTGCACAGGATTGACTAGTATAGAATTACCAAACAGTGTTACATATATGGGGAGAAGATGTGTTTTCAGGGTGTAATAATTTAACAAGTGTAAAATTGTCTGATAATTTAAAAGAAATAAAGGATTATTCTTTTTTTCGAGATGCGATAAATTACAAGATATTAATATTCCTAATGCAGTTACAAATATTGGAAAAGGTGCATTTTCTAATTGTTCTAGCTAAAAAAAGTGAGTATATCTAATCCAATAGAAATAAAAGATAATACTTTTTACCAATGTAGTAATTTAGAAGAGGTACAATTATTAGGTGGTGCATTAGGTATAGGAGATAATGCTTTTTTTATTCTTGTATAAAATTATCTGATATTACAATATTAGATGTATCAGAAGAATATGATGGAAAATATAGTATAGGAGCTAATTCATTTAGTAAGTGCCAAAGTTTGACGGAAATAACGATTCAAAAAATTTTACTAGAATTGGTTCAGGTGCATTTTCAAGTTGTAGTAATTTAGAAAAAGTTAATATACTTGGAACTATGGAATTCATAGAGCAGGAGCATTTTATGAAACTAAAATTAGTAGTGGATTTGTAGAAAGTCATATTAAAGATAAAGATATTGTTAGCTTTGTAATAGAAGAAGGAGTAGGACAAATTGGAGATTATACATTTTTAGGAGCTGAAAATTTAAAATCTGTTCATATACCATCAACAGTATATCATATTACAGAAAAGGCATTTTATGGATGTAATAACTTAGAGACAGTTACTATATCACAAGATAATCCATATTTTACAATCGAAGATGGAATTATATATAATAAAAATAAAAACAATATTGATAAGATGCTTGCCAGGGAAAAAATACTAAAGTAGAAATTCCAAATACAGTTACAGAAATAGAAGAGTATGCTTTTTTATGGGGTGCTCAAAATTAAAAGGAACATTAACAGTGCCAGGTAGTATTAAAAAGATATCAGAACATGCTTTTGAAAGATGTACAAGTGAGATTCCATTGGTTTTAGAAGAAGGAATAGAAAGTATAGAAGCATGTGCATTTTCAAATTCACACTTTATAGGAAATTTAACCATACCTAATAGTGTTACTCGAATAAATTGGGAAGCATTTATTAATTGTGATAAGTTTAATGGAAAATTAAATTTAGGAAAAGTAGAATATATAGCAACTGAGCGTTTACTAATTGTAGTGGATTTACAGGAGATTTAGTTATTCCAGAAGAGTTATCAAGTATAGGTCAAAAAATGCTTTTTCAAAAATTGTACGGGATTTGATGGAAAGTTATATGTTGGACAAAAAGGTATATCAATATCTTATTATGCTTTTTTAAATTGCATAAAGATAAAAAAGAGATTGTAGGAAAAAATATCTTATTTGGGGAGAGGGAGCATTTGCTAATTGTATATCTTTGATAAATACTGGCGATTATGAAGGCAGTGGTTATGCTTCATGTGCATATTATGGATGTAAAAACTTGAAATACATAAATGTAAAAAGAAATGAGAGGTATGTATAGTGGGTTTGACAGAGCAACTAGCTTAGAAGAAGTGAAAATAAAAGGAAGGAGTAACAAGTCTATGTTCAGGAATATTTGCGAGATGTACAAGCCTAAAAACAGTATACATACCATCTACTGTAACAAATATAAACGAAAATGCTTTTTTATGGATCAGATAATATAGAAAATATTTATGTGGCACAAGAAAAAGCAAAGGTTAATTTTGATGAGATATTAAGAAAGTATTGCAAAAAAATATACATTATTTAGATGATAATGTATATAAAATAGAGAAAAAATGTACCACAAAATATAAAAATTATTGATGTACAGAACTCCTCAAAAGATGGAATAAAATATGGTGATACATATAAATTTAAAATACAAGCAGTTGAAGGTTATGAAATATCAGATATTATTGTAAAAGTAAAAAAATTGGGTGAAGAGATAGAGCTTACAGGAGAAGAAGTTGATGGAGAAGTAATTTATGAAATAGAAAAGATAAAAGAAGATATAGAAATAATAGTAACTGCCAATATTGAAAAAATAGAAGATACTGATACAGCGATTAAAGATACGAATGAGTTAAATGTAAATATAGAAGGATTCTGATAAAGAAAACAATAATGATAAAAGTGTTAAAAAGCTTGACATTAATGAGTAGAATGTGATATCATATTAAAGATTCGTATAATAAATATGCCCTAAAAAGTTAAAAATAAGAATAAGGGTGATTAAAATAAAAAAATATTAACAAAAGTAAAAGATAAAGAAACACTAGAGCCAGTTGAAAAATCAAAGATTTTCAACAGCTTTTTTTGTTGCCGTTTATAAAAATTTTATTTTTGATATCAAACTAATTTACAATTCAAAAGTTTAAAATTAAAAAGAAGAGGAATTAAATGTAATGAGCCCTAAGTAATTTTAATATGTAAAAAGCAGACATTTTAAAAACTTAGTAAGCAAATTATCATTTGAGAGGGACTTCTTTTAAATAAAATAAATTTATTTCTGCTTAAATACATTTTATGGGGTGATTTTTTTGAAAATTAAAGAAGTTAAATACGAGAAAGCCTCTCGTAAAGATTTCGCAAAAGTTGGCGATTATATTGAAATGCCAAACCTAATCAAAGTGCAAAAGACTCATATGACTGGTTTATAGAAGAAGGATTAGGAGAAGTATTAAAAGATATTTCACCAATTGAAGATTATTCTGGAAATTTAGTTCTTGAATTTTTCGATTATTACATGGAGGAAAAAACAAAATACTCAGTTGAAGAAGCAAAAAAAGAAAGAGATGCTACATATTCTACAAGATTACATGTAAAAGTAAGATTAATTAACCGTGAAACAGGTGAAATTAAAGAACAAGAAATTTACTTAGGTGATTTCCCACTTATGACAGATAGTGGAACCTTCGTAATTAATGGTGCAGAAAGAGTAGTAGTAAGCCAATTAGTACGTTCACCAGGTTGTTATTATGGAGAAGAATTTGATACAAAAACAAAAAAAAAAGAACATACAATTCTACAGTTATGCCATTAAGAGGAGCATGGCTAGAATATGAAACAGATGGTAATGATATATTCTGGGTACGTGTTGATAGAACAAGAAAAGTTCCAGTAACCACATTGCTTAGAGCAATTGGTATAGCAACAGATAGCCAAATAATAGATTTATTTGGTAAAGAAGAAATGCTAAAAGCAACAATAAACAAAGACACTATTAAAGATCAAGATGAAGCCTTAATTGAAATTTACAAAAAAATTAAGACCAGGAGAACTTCCAACAGTTGATGCTGCAAGAAATTTATTTAATGGATTATTTTATGATAATAAACGTTATGATTTAGCCAAGGTTGGTAGATATAAATTTAATCAAAAATTAGCATTAGCTACAAGAATTAAAGATAAAGTATCTGCAAATGATATAGTAGATAGTGAAACAGGAGAAGTTTTTGTACAAGCAGGGGAAATTATCTCTGAAGAAGTAGCAGAAGAAATTCAAGATTCAGGAATTAACATTGTAGATATTATGGTTGGAGATAAAAAAGTAAGAATTATAGGAAACTCTACATGCAATATCCACAAAAGTATTACCAACAGTTGACTTAAGTAAATTACATATAAAAGAATTAGTAAATTATAATGTTTTAAAAAACATTATAGACAATACATCTGAAGAAGAATTAGTAAAAGCTTTAGAAGAAAGAATGGATGAATTAGTACCAAAACATATTACAACAGAAGATATGATAGCTTCTATTAACTATTTATTAAATCTTTCACATGGATTAGGAAAACCAGATGATATTGACCATTTAGCAAACCGTAGAATTCGTTGCGTTGGTGAATTATTACAACACCAATTTAGAATTGGTTTAACAAGACTAGAAAGAGATGTTCGTGAAAGAATGACAATTCAAGATTTAGATGTAGTTACACCACAAACATTAATTAATACAAAACCAATCACATCAGCAATTAGAGAATTCTTTGGAAGTTCACAATTATCACAATTTATGGATCAAACAAACCCATTATCAGAATTAACACATAAAAAAGAAGAATTTCAGCTTTAGGACCTGGAGGATTAACAAGAGAAAAAGAGCAGGATTTGAGGTTCGTGATATTCACTATACACACTATGGTAGATTATGTCCAGTAGAATCTCCAGAAGGACCAAACATTGGACTTATATCAGCACTTTCATCATTTGCAATTATAAATGAATATGGATTTATTGAAACACCATATAGAAAGGTAGATCCAGAAACACATAAATTAACAGATATTGTTGAGTATATGAGTGCAGATGTAGAAGATAACTATATTATTGCTCAAGCATCAGAACCAGTTAATGAAGATGGAAAATTTGTACATCCACGTATTAGAGTTAGATTTAAAAACGAGGTTATTGAAGTAGATAGCGATAAAGTACAATATGTAGATGTATCACCAAAACAATTAGTTTCTGTTGCAGCAGCAATGATTCCTTTCTTAGAGCATGATGATGCTAAGAGAGCCTTGATGGGAGCAAACATGCAACGTCAAGCAGTACCTCTTATGATTACAGAAAGCCCAATTGTAGGAACAGGTATAGAATATAGAGCAGCAAAAGATTCAGGAATTTTAGTATTAGCAGAAGATGATGGAGTAATTGAAAAGTAACATGTGATTCAATAACTGTTAAATATAAAAATGGAAAAACAGTTGTACATAAATTACGTAAATTTAAAAAAGAACAAACGGTGGAACTTGTATTAACCAAAAGCCAATTGTAAAAAAAAAAAAAAAGGTGAAAAGTTAAAAAGGGAGATGCCATTGCTGATGGACCAGCTACACAAAATGGAGAAATGGCACTTGGTAAAAACGTATTAGTAGCATTCTCAACATGGGAAGGATACAATTACGAAGATGCTATATTAATTAATGAAAGATTAGTAAAAGAAGATGTATTTACATCAATTCACATTGAAGAATATGATTGTGAATGTCGTGATACTAAATTAGAGCAGAAGAAATTACAAGAGACATTCCAAACGTTGGTGATGATTCATTAAAAGACTTAGATGAAAATGGAATTATTAGAATTGGTGCTGAAGTTAGACCAGGAGATATTTTGGTTGGTAAAGTTACACCAAAGGGAGAGACTGAATTAACAGCAGAAGAAAGATTATTAAGAGCTATCTTTGGAGAAAAAGCAAGAGAAGTTAGAGACACATCTTTAAGAGTACCACATGGAGAAGCTGGAACAATAGTTGATGTTAAAATATTTACTAGAGATAATTCAGACGAATTAGACCGGTGTTAACCAAATTATTAGATGTTATATTGCAACAAAAAGAAAGATTTCTGTTGGAGATAAAATGGCAGGACGTCATGGTAACAAAGGTGTTATTTCAAGAGTTTTACCAGAAGAAGATATGCCATTTATGCCAGATGGTACACCAATTGATATTTTATTAAACCCATTAGGTGTTCCTTCTCGTATGAACTTAGGTCAAGTTTTAGAGGTTCACTTAGGTGGCGCAGCAAAGGCATTAGGATGGAAAATTTCTACACCAGTATTTGATGGTGCAACAGAGGAAGATGTAAAAAGAATTATTAGCAAAAAGCTGGAATGAGCGAAGATGGAAAAATGACTTTATATGATGGTAGAACAGGAGATCCATTTGCAAGCCCAATTACAGTAGGGAGTAATGTATATGTTAAAACTACATCACTTAGTAGATGATAAGATACATGCTCGTTCAACAGGACCATACTCATTAGTAACACAACAACCTTTAGGAGGAAAAGCACAATTTGGTGGACAGCGTTTTTTGGAGAAATGGAAGTTTGGGCATTAGAGGCATATGGTGCAGCTTATACTTTACAAGAAATGTTAACAGTTAAATCTGATGATGTTGTAGGACGTGTTAAGACATATGAAGCAATAGTAAAAAGGCGAAAATGTTCCAGAACCAGGAGTTCCAGAAAGCTTTAAAGTTCTTGTAAAAGAATTACAATCTTTAGACTAGATGTAAGATTATATTCAGAAGATAATCAAGAATTAGAACTAAAAAGAAAATATCGAAGAAGAATAGAATACGATCCAAATCAAGATAAAAAGATATTAGCTGAAGAGGAAGTTATTGCAGACGGTGACCTAGATGGTTATGGCGAAGAAGAGGACAATGAAGAATCTTTAAATGAAGATAGTGATGAATTGTTTGAAGGACTAGATGATGAAGGAGACGAATTATTATTTAATGATGATTTAAATAATGATGATATCTAATAAAAATAATCAGTTTAGATTTAAATTAATTTAATAGATTTTAAACATAAAATAAGCGACAGGATGGAATTGCAAAGAGCGGTGGATAGACTTATTTTATGTTTAAAATCAAAAAATATATAAAAAGTCTAGGGGGAAAAATAGTGGACGAATTAGATATTTTTAATAAGCTAAAAATAGGAGTGGCATCAGATGAAAAAATAAGAGAATGGTCAAAAGGTGAAGTAAAAAAAAACCTGAAACTATAAACTATAGAACATTAAAAAAAACCAGAAAGAGATGGTTTGTTTTGTGAAAGAATCTTTGGACCAACAAAAGATTGGGAGGAATGTCACTGTGGTAAGTATAAAAAGTAAGATATAAAGGGATTGTATGTGATAGATGTGGTGTAGAAGTTACAAAAAATCAAAAAGTTAGACGTGAGAGAATGGGACATATTGAACTTGCAGCACCAGTAGCTCATATATGGTATTTTTAAAGGTATTCCAAGTAGAATAGCATTAATGTTAGATGTTTCACCAAGAAACCTTGAAAAAATAATTTATTTTGCATCTTATATAGTTGTAGATAAAGGAACTTCAGGATTAGAAAAATGTCAAGTGTTAAATGAAAAAAGAATATCATGAAGCAGAAGAAAAATATGGTAGAGGTTCTTTTAAGGCAAAAAATGGGAGCAGAAGCTTTTTAAGAGAATTATTAGAACAAATTGACCTTGAAAAATTATCAAAACAAATTAGAAAAGAATTAGAAACAGCTAGTGAACAAAAAAGAGTTAAACTTGTAAAAAGATTAGATACAGTAGAAGCATTTAGAATATCTGGAAATAGACCAGAATGGATGGTTATGAATGTTGTTCCAGTTATTCCACCAGAATTAAGACCAATGGTTCAATTAGATGGTGGTAGATTTGCAACATCAGATTTAAATGACTTATATAGAAGAGTTATTAATAGAAATAACAGATTAAAAGATTATTAGAATTAGGTGCACCAGAAATTATTGTAAGAAACGAAAAGAGAATGTTACAAGAATCTGTAGATGCATTAATTGATAATGGAAGACGTGGAAGACCAGTAACTGGAGCAGGAAATAGACCATTAAAATCTTTATCAGATATGTTAAAAAGGAAAACAAGGTAGATTCCGTCAAAACTTACTTGGAAAACGTGTTGATTATTCTGGACGTTCTGTTATCGTAGTAGGACCAGAACTAAAAAATATATCAATGTGGACTTCAAAGGAAATGGCTGTTGAATTATTTAAACCATTTGTAATGAGAGAATTAGTAGGTCGTGGAATTGCTCAAAATATAAAAAATGCTAAGAGAATGGTCGAAAGATTAAGACCAGAAGTATGGGGAATATTAGAAGAAGTTATAAAAAAGATCATCCAGTTATGTTAAACCGTGCTCCAACACTACATAGACTTGGTATTCAAAGTTTTCGAACCAGTACTTGTAGAAGGAAGAGCAATTAAGCTTCACCCATTAGTTTGTGAAGCATTTAATGCTGACTTTGATGGTGACCAAATGGCAGTTCACTTACCATTATCACCAGAAGCACAGGCAGAATCAAGATATTTAATGCTTTCAACAAATAACTTGTTAAAAGCCACAAGATGGTAAACCAGTTGCTGTACCAAGACTAGATATGATTTTAGGAAGTTATTACTTAACAATGGTATTAGATGGCGAAAAAGGTGAAGGAAAATACTTTAAAAGATCCAGATGAAGCAATTATGGCATTTGAAAACCATGATGTTGGAATTCATGCTAAAATCTTTGTAAGAGTATCAAAAGAAATTGATGGAGAAATTAAAAACAGGAAAAATAGAGACTAGTGTAGGTAGAATTATATTCAATCAAGGAATTCCTCAAGATTTAGGATTTATTGATAGAGAAAAAGACCCATTCCAATATGAAATTAGTTTCCCAGTTATGAAAAAAATCTATGGGGCAAATTATTGAAAAGGTTATTAGTATTCATGGTTTAATAGAATCTGCAGAAGTAATTGATTATATTAAAGCATTAGGATTTAAATATTCTACTTTAGCTGGTATAACATTCTCAATGGATGACGTAAAAGTGCCAGAAGCTAAAAAAGGATTATTAAAAAGAGGCTGATGAGAAAGTAGAAACAATAAGAAAACAATATGCACGTGGTTTAATTACAAACGACGAAAGATATAACGCTGTTATTAATGTGTGGGAAGATACAACTAAAAAAAGTAAGTAATGCTATGGAAGATAATTTTGACGAATTAAACCCAATTTATATGATGGTTAAATCTGGAGCCCGTGGTAATATGAACCAACTTAAGACAAATTGCAGGTATTCGTGGATTAATGGCAAGTACAACAGGTAAAAGCAGTTGAAATACCATTAAATCTTCATTTGCAGAAGGGTTAGATGCATTGGAATACTTCATTTCAGCCCATGGAGCTCGTAAAGGACTTTCTGATACAGCTCTTAGAACAGCAGACTCTGGATACTTGACAAGAAGATTAGTTGATGTTTCACAAGATATTATTGTTCGTGAACATGACTGTGGAACAGAAGAAGGTATCATAGTTTATGATATTAAAGATGGAAATCAAATTATTGAAAAAAATGCAAGAAAGATTAGTAGGAAGATATCCTGTAAAAGATGTAATTAATCCACAAACAAATGAATTAATTGTGGATAAAGATACAATGATTACAGATGAAATAGCAAATAAAATTGTTGAAGCAGGAATTGAAAAGTTAGAAGTACGTTCTGTTTTAGGATGCCGTTCAAAACATGGTGTATGTCAAAAATGTTATGGTATGGGATTGGCAAGAAGAGACTTAGTTTCTATAGGAGAATCTATAGGTATCATTGCAGCTCAATCTATTGGTGAGCCTGGTACACAGCTTACAATGAGAACAATTCACTCTGGTGGTGTTGCTGGTGTAGCAGATATTACTCAAGGTTTACCTAGGGTTGAAGAATTATTTGAAGCTAGAAAGCCAAAGGGTCTTGCTATTATATCTGAAATTGATGGTAAAGTAAAAATTAAAGAAACAAAAGAAGAAGAAAGAAGTAGTTGTAACTTCAAAAAAGATAATTCTAAATCTTATGTAATACCATTTGGTTCAAAAATGAAAGTAAAAGATGGAGATATGGTAGAAGCAGGAGAACCATTAATTGAAGGATATCTATCAATCCAGCTGAAATCTTAGAAATTAAAGGACCAGAAGGGGTATATGAATACTTGATTTCAGAAGTACAAAAGTTTATAGAAACCAAGGTGTTGATATTAATGATAAACATATTGAGGTAATTGGTAGACAAATGCTTAAGAAAGTTAGAGTTGAAGATAATGCTGATACTGATATGTTCCCTGGTTCATTAATAGATATGTATGAATTTGAAGATAAAAATAATGAAGCAATAGCTCAAGGAAAACGTCCAGCAACAGGTAAGAGAGTTTTACTTGGAATTACAAAAGCTTCACTTGCAACAGATAGTTTCTTATCTGCAGCATCTTTCCAAGAGACAACAAGAGTATTAACAGAAGCAGCTATTAAAGGAAAGGTAGATGATTTAGTAGGATTAAAAGAAAATGTTATTATTGGTAAATTAATCCCTGCTGGAACAGGTATGCAAAAATATCAAAATATTCATATTAATACAGAAAAGGAATTAGAAGAGACAACAGATGGTATTGAAGAAAGTGTTGAGACAACTTCTGAACAAAATGCATAAAAAATATATAAAAAGAATAGTTATTAGGTTTTTTAAATCTAATAACTATTTTTTATGGACAATAACATTTTTGATTAGGTATAAGTTACAGTTCATTAAGAAATGATTATGATGTCAAGTATTGCTTCCAACTATAACACTTAAATTTTATTTAATGACGTTTGATTGGAATGAAAAATAGAAAATATTTTACAAGAAAATGAGTAATGTTCACGGGCAAAATTATTATTATATGAATTTAAACTTTTCTCAGTTCAATACATAATCTAAAAATTTCTAAAATAATTTAATGGCACCCTTTCACTTAGTCGAGCTAAAGCTCGACGCGAACATTTTCCATTAAATTATCTAAGAAATTCTAAGAATACTCCAATTACATTCGAAAAGTTTAAATTCATATAATAATAATTTTGAGCTTGAGTGAAAGCGCCTTATTTTCTTGTATTAGATTTTCTTTTTGAATGAAATGAAAAGACATTAAATAAAATTTAAGTGTTATAGTTGGAACCAATGCTTGGACAACATAATCATTTCTTAATGAACTGTAACAGGAATAAAAACTCAACTATTGATTTTCTTGACAAATATATGCTATTTGCTAGTAAAATATAATAGAATAAGTATAAGGAGAAATTTATGCAAAATAATAATAGAAAAGTATTTGAAACATTCATATCTAGAACTAAAATTTATTTAGCAATTATTTTAGTTTTATTAATTATTATGTGTGTTGAAAACAATAAATTAATAATACCTAGTATTATAGTATATTTAGCAATAGTTGGATATACTTATTATGCAAATCGAAAGAGAAAAAGTGAAATATCAGAGACATTGCAAAGATCTAACTTTAACAGTAGATTCAGCAGCTAAGACAAGCTTAATTAATTCGCCTTTCCCTCTTATTATAATGGAGACTGATGGAAACATAATATGGAAAAGTTCAAAATTTAATTCAGAATTTATGGATGTTGATATTAATTCATATATGAATGATTTAAGCATAGAACTAAGAAGCGATATAGAGAGCAGAGAAGATAAGAAAAATAGAGATATTGTAAGACAAATTACTATAGGAAATAGAATTCTATAAAATAATAGGAAGATATGTAGATTTTAAAAACAAAGACAGAGATAAAAAAGGCAAAAAGGAATATATGATAATTTTACATTTTATAGATGATACTGAAAAATGTAAAACTTCAAAAAAGAATATAAAGATTCAAAGTCTTGTGTTGGAATTATCATGGTAGATAACTATGAAGAAACGATAAGAGGCTTAGATGCAAGTGAAAAACCAATTGTAACAGCAGAAATTGATAAAAAAGATGTATGACTGGGCAAGCTTAACAAATGGAGTGCTAATTAAATCAGACAGAGATAGATATGTTTACTTATTTGAACAAAGATATTTAGAAACTTTAAAAGAAGATAAATTTAGTATATTAGACAAAATAAAGGAAATTGATACAAAAGAAAAGGTACAATTTACTTTAAGTATAGCAGTATCAAACGAAGGTTTAACAGATAAACAAAAAATATGAATCAGCACAAGGTGCTATGGATGTAGTATTAGGACGTGGTGTGGAGATCAAGCAGTTATAAGAGAAAATGAAATATATAAATTTTTTTTGGAGGAAGAGCTGAAGAAGTAGAAAAAAGAACAAAGGTAAAAGCCAGAGTGGTAGCACATGCTCTAGAAAATCTAATAAAAGAATCAAAAAAAGTTATGATTATGGGTCATAATAATCCAGATATGGATAGTATAGGTTCTTGTATGGGAATTTATCGTTTAGCAAAAAACTTTAGATACTAATGCATATATTGTAAGCAGTGAAGATGTTCCAGCATTGAAAGCCTTTTAATAGAGAATTAGATAAAGATTCAGAATATGAAGATGTTATTATAAATAAAGAAGTAGCAATGGAGAACGTAGATGAAGATACTTTGTTAGTAGTTGTAGATACTCATAAGGTTAATTATGTAGATGCACCAGAATTATTAAAAGAAGTCAAAAAATTGTGATTGTTGACCATCATAGGAGAAGTGCAGATTACATTGAAAATGCTACTCTTATGTTCCCAAGAAGTTTATGCTTCTTCTGCTGCAGAATTAGTAACAGAGCTATTACAATATGCAGAAACTAAAATCAATTTGAAAACAATTGAAGCAGAGAGTTTATATGCAGGAATAATGATGGATACAAAAACTTTACTTTTTAAAACAGGTGTTAGAACATTTGAAGCAGCAGAATATCTTCGTAGATGTGGAGTAGATATTATTAGAGTAAAGAAATGGTTCCAAAGCGACTTAAAAAGTTTTAATACAATAGCTGATATTGTGAAAAGAGCGGATATTGTAAATACTACGATAGCAATATCAATTTATGATAAAACATCAAAAGAAGCTAGTTTAATTTGTGCAAAAGCGGCTGATGAATTATTAACGATTAGTGATATAACTGCATCTTTTGTTCTAGGAAATACAGGAGACAAAATTTGCATTAGTGGACGTTCTATAGGTGATATAAATGTACAAGTAATACTAGAAAAATTAGGTGGTGGAGGTCATATCACTTTTTAGCTGGTGCTCAAGTAGAAGGAATGACGATAGAAGAAACAAAACAAGAATTAATAAACCGAATCAATGAATATTTTTCAGAAATAGAAAATTAACAAAAGATAGGAGCTATTTTTAATGAATATAATAAAAAAAAATTCAGAAAAAGCGAAAAAGGGTCTATTACAGTAATGGTATTGTCAGCTATGTTGTTTTTAATAGGGACTATAACAGTTTCTTATTTTGCAATGTCTAATAAATCTATTGACCAAAATAAGAAGGTATCACAAATAGCTAAACAATATAAAGCTAGTGACGAAGATATGGAGAACGAGTACCAAAAAGCTGTGAATAATTTAAAAGTTGAAGATTATGTGAAAGTAGGAGACTATGTGGATTATAATCCAACAATAGCGAGCAAAGATGGAACAAAAAGTAGAAGAAAGTAAGTTGAGTTATACATCACCTATTGGAACTGCGTCAGAGCACGGAAATGGAAAGACTGAACAAACCTTTAAAGCAACGGCGGACACAAAATGGAGGGTTTTAAGTATAAAAAATGGTACAGTAGAATTGATATCAGAAAATGTTATAAAAAACATTTGATACAAATTCGGAGTTCGTTTTAAGAGGCGCTAGAGGATATTTATATGCAGAGCAAGAGTTAAATGAGGCATGTAAAATATTTGGGTATGGATATGGTGCTGATATAACAAAAAGGAGGAAATTATACAGTAGGAGGTCCATTAGATACATTAGTTACAGGTAAAATAGAAGGAACAGGGGCAAGAAGTATAACAGTAGAAGATATTAATAAAATAGCTGGTGTATATGAAGAAAATGGTCAGATGAAATATAGTGATGGGACTATAATAAATAGTAATTATGGAGATACTACGAAACCAACAGAAAATATTAAATTCCCAACTATAGATATTAACAAAGGAGATAATATAACAGGAATATCAAAATTGGCACAATTAAAAAATGTAAAAAATACAGAGTATTCATATACAAAAGATAAAATGGCAAACCAGGATATATCGGAAATCTTATTTGGAAATAATTATTGGCTTGCTTCTCGCAGTATAAATACGGAAAGTACGTATGATTTTTGTGTTAGCTATGTGTATGGTCAAAATGTTTACATAGGAAATGCTGGAGTATGTTATGATTTGATGGTAATTTTATAGAAAGAGATTTATCAGGAACAATAAGACCAATAGTAACTTTAAAAAAAAGAATGTTATAGATTTGTCTAATATTGATAGTAATCCCGAAGGAATAAATGTATGGCATTTGAAATAATTGTTGTAACATAATAAAAGTACAGAGAAACTTCTGTACTTTTTGATTTTTTTCCTTGAAAAAACGTTATATATGTTGTAAAATAAGAAACGATAGAAAGGCGTGATAATATGAAGGTAATATTAAAAGCAGATATTAAAGGGGTAGGAAAAAAAAAAGATGAAGTTATTAATGCATCAGATGGATATGCAAGAAATTTTTATTTCCTAAAAATTTAGCAGTAGAAGCAAATGCTGAGAATATGAGTAAATTAAAGGCAAAAAAAAAGATTCTAATGCATATAAGAAATCACAAGAAAAAGAAGAAGCAAAAAAAAAATAGCAGAAAAACTTTCTAAAATATTATTAAAAATTCCAGTAAAAGCTGGAAAAATGGAAAATATTTGGTGGAGTTTCAGCAAAAGAAGTTTCAGATTTATTGAAAGAAGAATATAAAATAGAAGTAGATAAAAAAGAAAAATAGAACTAAAAAAGAGACAATAAAAAACATTAGGTGTTAGAACACTAACAATAAAGTTATACGAAGGAGTAATAGGAAATTTAAAAATTGATGTAATAAGTAAATAGATTCAAAAATTAAGATATTTTGAGTTTGAAAAACAATGTTCAGAATATTTGGGGGAATTAAAAATGGAATTAGAAAAGTACCACCACATGATTTGGAAGCAGAACAAGCAATTATTGGTAGTATGCTTACTGATAGAGATGCTGTCATATCAGCAATAAGAGATACTAAAAAAGAAGAGGATTTTTACAGAGAAGATAATAAAGCAATTTTATACAGCAATTTTAAATTTATATAATCGTGCAGAGCCAATTGATATTATTACAGTAAAATCAGAGCTTGAATCAATGGGAAAATTTTGAACAAGTAGGTGGATTAGAATATTTAGCAGAATTACCAGAAAAGGTTCCAAAACAACTGCTAATGCAATGAAATATATCAAGATAGTAGAAGAAAATCAACTTTAAGAAGATTAATAAAAAACAGCAAATGAAATAATAGAATTAGGGTATAGTCCAACAGAAGATGTTGAAGATATTATGGAAGGTGCAGAAAAAAAAAATCTTTAATATAATGCAAAGAAAAAATCAAAAAAGTTATGCACCAATAAAAAAGATGTTTTGGTAGAAAGTTTTACAAAATTAGAGGAATTATATAATAGAAAACAACATATTACAGGTGTTCCATCTGATTCACAGAGTTAGACTATAGAACAGCAGGATTTCATGGATCGGAATTAATTTTAATTGCAGCAAGACCAGCTATGGGGAAAAACAGCTTTTTGCATTAAATATTGCAACAAATGCTGCAGTGAAAGCAAAATGTCCCAGTAGCAGTATTTAGTCTGGAAATGTCAAAGAACAATTAGTAAAACAGAATATGTAGTGGTGAATCTATGGTGGAACAGTAACAAAATAAGAACTGGAAAATTAGAAGAAGATGACTGGACAAAACTTGCTGGGCAAATGGGGACCCAACTGTCAGAGGCTGAAATTTTGATGATGATACACCAGGTATTAATTATTGCGGAAGTGGGGCGAAATAGTAAGATTAAAGTTAGAGAAAAAATATTGGAATGGTAGTTATTGATTATTTACAATTGATTCAAGGTTCTAATAAAAAGGGGAAGTCGTGAACAGGAAATCTCTGAAATTAGTCGTTCATTAAAGATATTAGCAAAAGAGCTAGATGTTCAATGTTAATTGCATTATCACAATTATCAAGAGCTGCTGAACAACGTCCTGATCATAGACCAATGCTTTCAGATTTAAGGGAATCTGGACTATAGAACAAAGATGCCGATATCGTTATGTTTTTTATATAGAGATGATTATTATAATCAAGATAGTGAGAAAAAGGATATTGCAGAAATTATTGATTGCAAAACATAGAGGTGGTTCGACAAGGAACTGTTGAATTATTATGGCTTGGAAGTTATACTAAGTTTGTCAATTTGAGGAAGATTTGATGACTAATAATAAGAAAGAAGATTTAAAAACAACAGTAAATATAAACTGTTGTTTTGTGTGGTAAATTTTAAGTTCTAGTATTTTTAAATTGATTGATATAAAATTATTGAAAAAAAATTCAAATGTGATATAAAATAAAAGGCAAACTGGAAAGAGCTAAGATACAGAGGAGAAGAAATATAAATGCATATATTATTCATCAAAATTGAATAAAAAGAAAAAAAGGTAAAATAAAAAAAAGGAGAAACTAAAGATGGATGAAAAAAAGAAAAAAAAATTGTAATAGAAAGTCAGAAAGAAGAAATAAAAAACAGATACGGAGAAAAACAGAAAGAAGCAGAAACAGAATAACTAAAATTAAACAAATAAAGGTAAAAAAAGGAATTGAAATGCAGTAATATAGTTATAGCTATAATAGCAATATTTATAGCAATGTTAATACTAGACAAAAAGTCAACATACATTTAATGGACAGGTATTAAAGTTGGTAGGAATAACAGAGAAGAAACAAGAAGACGAAGAAGATAAAAAAGAAAGAGCAAAAAGCAGTAAAAAGTAGCACAAGAGAAGTTTAAAGAACTAGGAGAAAAAAAAAAAAAAAAGAAAATCTAGAGGTATTAAAGATAAAAAGAAAAGGAGAATACTATTATTATATATCGGCAAAAAGAGAATACTGTAGAAGTAAGAATAAAAGATAAAAAAAATAACAAGGGTAAACAGTATACCAATAGAAGAATAAAAAAGCAAAAAGGAGCTAAAGTGGGAAAACAATCCATATTAGCTTTTTTTTTGGCTTTAAAAACATATATTTTTACAAATAGTAATTCAGCTAAATCTTATTATGTGAAAGTAGGGAAAAGCAAGATCCCTAAGGAAAATAGTAAAAGATAAAATAAATGTAACAAAGATGTAAAAGAAATGACAAAAAGGTAGTTAAGAAAGAAGAGCCGTAAAAAAGTAGAATCGTAAAATGCATATAGACATAAATTGACTCTAAACGACAAATAAGATAAATTAGAATTATAAGAAAATAAGATAGGGTAAAAAAGTAATAAAACAAAGAAAAAATACAAAGAAAGCCGATTTTATATAAAAGAAGTCAGGAAAAGGAGGAAATGCAATGCTACAAGAAGCTAAAAAAGAAGCATTAAAACATGTTTTAATAATAATAGCAATAATAATGGTAACAATAGTGAGTATGCCAATAGAAAAAAGCATATGCAAGTACTCTAGAACCAACAAGTGACCAAAAATAGAATATAGAGCAATATCACAAGAAATAGTAAACAGGGAAAAAACAACTAATAATAGAAGTAAGAATACGAAAATTAAACTTTAAGGGAATAGATTTAAGATTACAATATGATACTGCTTTTATTAACACCTTCGGATATAGAAACAAATACAGCAATAGACGTAAATGATGCAGATGACATACCAAGTAATTTCACATATGTAAATGGATTTGAAAAAAATATATGGATATGTTAGAAGTAGAGGAACAAAGACGAATTAAGAATGGTGTATTCAATATTAGGAGAAGATGAAAGAACAGGAACAAATGAATATTATAAAGAAGAAACAGTAAATGAACCAATAGTAGAAGTAACAGACAAGCTATAATAGGGAAAAATAAGTTTTCAAATGGAAGATGAAACAACAATAACTACAGATGATATTAAATTAAAAAACAGGAAGCACATCACCAACAACAGGAATAAAAGTAGTAACAAGTGAAGCAAAACATCTATCAAGCACAGTCATTATTTGAAGTTACATTAGATTTGACATCAAAAATGCAAACTTATCAAAATAGAGATAAGTAATGGAAATGATGAAAATGAAGACTACAGAAAATATGATTTAAATCAATATTTAAAAAAAGAAACATTAGAATATAAAGGAAACAAAAATACTAGAATATGTAGATACAGTAGACTTAAATATACAAACAGAAGATGCAAACTCAACAATAAAAAAATAAAATATCCCAAAAAAAGAGATGATGATGGAAAAGCAGAAAGAGACAATAATGGAAACATAATATATGAAGAAAAACAAATAAGTCAAGAACTTCCAGAAAAAAAAAATAACACTGAACCAATTAGGAGAAGAAGACACAATAGTAGAAATTACGGTAACTGCAGAAGACAGATAACAGAGAAAATATATAAAATACATATAAAAAAGACCATATGGAAAAATAAAAGGAAAAGTACAGCTAGGAGATGGACTAAAAAGAAAGTATGTATGAATCGTATGGGATAGAAATGAAGTTTATAGCAGACATAAGAATATATAAGCAAGGACAAGTAAATTGGGATGATATTATACCAGGAAATCTTTTCATTAGATGATGTAGATAATAAACAAATAGAAAAAGAAACAAAATCAGATAATGATGGAAACTATGAAATATATGCGATTCCAGGAGAATACGATTTTTATATAGAAAGAAAAAGGATTTTTAGCAGACATAACAACCAAAAAATGACAATAAACGAAAATGATGAAATAGATTTAGGAACAAAGATTCTATATGAGGGAGATGCGGACAGAAGCGGAATAATAGATTTAAATGATACGATAGAAATAGTAAATAGTATGGGAGCAAATATGGGAGATAGTACATATTTAGAACAATATGACTTTGGACAAAAAAGACGTTGTATCATTAGATGATATGGTAAGTGTAGTAACAAACCTATATAAAACAATAACAATACAAGATTACACAGGATAATGAAAAAAATGCTAATAACCCCTAATTGCACAAAAACAAAAAGTAAAAAATAAAAAAAAGAAAAAAAAAAAAATGTAAAGAAGGAGAAGAAGATATGAAAAAGAGAAAAAGGTGGCACTTATAACATTATTGGTAATGATATTAAATATGTTTTCACCATACAGTATATTATTTAATAACATATCAAATGCAGCAACAGGAGTATTAGGAGATGACCCAATCATATTAAACAACTTAGGAGTAACAACAAAAGGATCAAACAAAATACTAACAGTAGAAATAGCTGCAGTAACAGAAGCTGTCTTTAAATGGATTCGACTTCAATTTAAAATAGATACAAGTAAAATAACACCATGTAACAAAAACACAGGAGCAGCAACAACATCACTAGGAATGATAATGTCTCAAAGCGATTACTTCTTAGGAACATTACAAGTGAAAAACTATGACAGAAATACAAATCAATTTCATTTCCTTGCAACAGAGCCATCAGGAGGAACAGATTATAGCAGACAATGGATACATTCCAGGGCAAGTAGGAGATGATGCAATAGATGTAAATGGACAAGGATATTCGGTATACTATCCAATATTAAAGCTATCATTTAAATTAGATAGTTCAGTAGATGAAAATAGTTTACCATCAGACCTATTTACATTGGTACCATCAGGAGCAGGATTACCAACAGGATTAAAAAAGTAAATTACACAAATGAATCAGGAATAAGAATAAGTAAAGATTTGCCATTAGCGACGAAAGGATTTACAAACGCAGAAAAACAAATAGCATCAATATCAGTAAAAACAAATCCAACAACAACAGCATATGAACATGGAGATACAATAGATTTAACAGGAGGAGTAATCCAAGTAACATATGATGACAACTCAACAGAATATGTAGATATGATAGATCCATCAGTATCAATAGCAACAGGTTCACCAGCAGATGTGAATAATCCAATTGTAAAGTTAGATTATAAAGGACAAGAGACAAGTTTTAATATAACAGTAACAGACCCAATTTCAATCATTATTAGTGGCGACACCAATGACACAGGGAGAATATGATCATGGAGATACATTAAATTTTGCAGGATTAACATTATCAGCTGTAACAAAAAGTGGATCAACAACAACAATATCAAGTACAACACCAGGATTAACGATAAGTGAAACAACAGCAAATATAAATTCACCAAACTTTACAAAGACATCAGGAAGTAGTGATGTAGAAGTAAGAGGAACACAGGTAATAAAATTCACATATGATGGAAAAACAGCACAACAAACAATAATAGTAAATGACAAAATAGCTAGTATAAATGTGGTGACACAGCCAAACAAAACAGTATTCAAATATGGAGAAACATTAGACATAACAGGAGCAACAGTAAAGGTAACATTGGAAAGTGGAGATACAACTAATATAAACTTACCAGATGGAAGTGCAACAGTATCAGCATTTGATAATACACAAACAGGAAGTAAACAAAACTTAACAGTAACAATAAACAACAAAACAGCATCAGAAACAATAGATGTAGAAGCATATAACTATGTTAAAGAAACAACTCTAACAGAACCAACAAAAAAGTAGACTACAAATATAATGAAGACCTAGATGTAACTGGAGGAAGAATAAAAAGTAAACTGGGCAAATGGAACAGTATCAAATGTAAATCTAACAACAAGCATGGTAACAGGATATAACAAAACACAGTTAGGGGTACAAACATTAACAATATCATATACATTTACATATACATTGTCAGATGGGGCACAAATACAAAGATCCAATAACAATGACATATGAAGTAGAAGTTACGAACCCAGCAAAAAACAATAACAATTACACCACCAACAAAAACAGAATATGAACATGGAGATTCGTTAGATTTTACAGGTGGAGAGATAGAAGTAAGCATATGAAGATGGAACAACACAAACAAAACAAATAACAGCTGATATGGTAAAAGAAAGTAGCGGAAGTTTAGTAAATATGGTTCAACAGCATCTGATTACGTAAATAATGAAGTATCAAAAACATTAGTAATCAAATATAAAGAAGACAGTGTAACAGGAACAGTAAATTATCCAATCAAAAATAAAAAATGTTGTAAACAAAAAGAGATGTCAACAAATCCAACGAATACAACATATAACATAGGAGATACATCATACAAGTTAGCAGGAGGGGGCAATCAAAGTAACAAGAAAAAGCAGGAAACACAGAAATAGTAGCACTAACAGATAATGGAGTAACTCTAACAAATTTAAGCACATTAACAACAAGCCAAGGAACAAAAAGAAGTAACAGTTACTTATGAAGAAAAACAACAACATTTAATATAACAGTACAAAATGGAGTAAGAAGTATAAATATAACAACTCCAACAAAAACAACGTATAATCATGGAGAGACATTAGACGTTACAGGAGGAAAAAATAGAAGTAACATATGTAGATGGAACGACACAAGACAAAAGAATTAGATGTAAGCATTGATAACAGAAAGTGATGGAAGTCCTGTAAACATGGCACCATCAACATATGGAGACACAAACAAAGAAAGTAAAACATTATTAATAAAATATCAAGAAGACGGAATAAAAAAACAAGAAAATTACACAATTGATATAATAAATGATGTAAAAAGCAAATTGCTATTCAAGGAACAGCACAATCTCAATATAATATAAATGATCAATTACAACCCGGATTATCAATATTAGTAACAAGAGCATCTGGAGTACCAGAAGCAATAACAGTAACAAATAGTATGTTAACAAACTTCAGTACAGCAACAGAGGGAACAAGAACAGCAACAATAACATACACAGAAAACGGAATAACAAAAAACAACAACATTTGTATATACAGTAAAAGATACTGTAACAAGTATAAGTGTAAAAATGGACCAACAAATGCTACAAAGTACGGAGAAGATATTGACCTAACAGGAGTAACAATAGATGTAGTAAAAGGAAGTGGAACAACAACAATACCAGTTACAAAAGACATGATAAAAGCAGGAACATACGATCCAGATAAAACAGGAAATCAAGTAATAAAGATTGTATATGAAGGACAAGAAACAACATTAACAATAAATGTTAAAGACTATGTAACTGGAATAACAATAAACCCAGTAAGTGTAACAGGAAAAATACAATGATACATTAAGTTCATTGATACAAGCAAATAATATTCAATATACTGTAACATATGCCAAAGCTGGAGCACAAACTCCAGAAGTTCTAGCAGAAAGCATGGTATCAGGATATTCAGCAATAAGCACACAAAATCAAAAACTTAACAGTAACATACACAGATACAGACGCAGATAGTTACACAAATGGACAAAACTTCACAACAAACTTAAAAGTAACATTAAGTAAAGAAGTAAGTTCAATAGCAATAACAGCACCAAGTAAAAAACAACATATGAACATGGAGAAACAATAGCAACAGATGGAATAATAACAGTAGTGTTCACAGATGGAACACAAGAAAGAAACAAGAACAATGGATGCAGCTATGATAACAGAAAGTGATGGAAGCCCATTAAACATGAGTCCAGCAGCATCAGAATATACAAATAACAAATTGTCAAAAACACTAAAAATAACATATACAGAAGATGGAAAAACAGAAACAATAAATTATCCAATAGAAATAGTAAACAAAAGTACAGTCAATAACAATTAAAGGAACAAAAAAAAACAAGTTACAATGTAAATGAAGCATTGGATAATAACATAATAATAACAATACATAGACAAACAGGAGAAGATGAAGATGTAACTGTAACATCAAGTATGATACCAAGCTTTTGATACAACAACAGAAACTTCAGGAACCCCAAGAAGTTCAGATATAGAATATACGGAAAAATGGAATAACACTAAGAGTACCATACACATATACAGTAATAGACGAAGTATCAAACATAAATGTAAATACACAACCAACAAATGCTACAAAAGTACGGAGAAGATGTTGATTTAACAGGAGTAACAATAGATGTAAAAAAAAGGAAGTGGAACAACAACAATACCAGTAACAAATGATATGATAAAGCCAGGAACATACGATCCAGATAAGACAGGAAATCAAGTAATAAAGATTGTATATGGAGGACAAGAAACAACATTAACGATAAATGTTAAAGACTATGTAACTGGAATAGCAGTAAATCCAGTAAGTGTAACAGGAAAATATAATGATACATTAAGTTCGTTGATACAAAACAATAATATCCAATATACTGTAACATATGCCAAAGCTGGAGCGCAAAACCAGAAGTTCTAGTAGAAAACATGGTATCAGGATATACAGCAACAAGTACTCAAGATCGAAGACTTAACAGTAACATATACAGATACAGACACAGATAGTTACACAAATGGACAAAACTTTACAACTAATTTAAAAGTAACATTAGATGATACGATAACAGGAATGACATTAAGAACAAACAGGTACAGTAAAAACAGACTATAAATATGACGAGGGAATTTGATGTATCAAATTTAGTAATAGTAGTACACAAATTAAGTGGAGATCAAACAGTACCAGTAATGAAAGATATGATAAAAAATTATAATAAACAACAATTAGGAAACCAAACAGTATCAGTAGAATATAATGGAACAACAGTTGGAACAATTAATGTAACTGTGAAAGATTATATAGCAAGTGTTGTAATAACAGTACCAAGTAAAATAACATATAAGTATAATGAAGAATTAGACTTATCGATGCAAAAAATAACAACAATGGCATCAAAACCAAATGAAACCAAATTGAATAGCTGTAACTCCGGCATGATAAGCGGATATAACAAGACACGTTGGAGCAATATAATAATAATATACAGATAACGAAAAATAATGCATATACACAAATATTTGAGTAAGAGTAGAAGATGATTCAATAAAAAATAATTAACATTAGAAAATACAACTTTAAAACAATTACATAAATATGGAGAAAACTCTCAGGGACTTGAGTGGATTAGCACTAAAAAGTAATGCAAAAGAAAGTGGAGAAATATCAACAGTTGCAGTAACAACAGGAATGATAAGTGGATATAATCCAAACAAATTAGAAGTCAAACATTAATAATAAATTACGAAGGAAAATAATTCACAATAGTTGTAAATGTAGTAGATTATGTAACAGACATAATACTAACAATTACCAACTAAAAGATGAATATAAAAAATAGGAGAGTCATTAAGTTTAGTAGGCGGAAGCATTACAGAAAAAATGGCAAGTGGAGCAAATGGAAGCTTACAATATCATTAACAAATAGTATGGTAAGCGGATTTGATAGTACAACCCCAGGCACAAAAATCTAACTGTAACATATGTTAGGATGGAAAACATACACAAAAACATTCAAGTAGCAGTAATAAATACAATAAACCATATTGAGTAATAGCACCTACAAAAAAAACAGACTACAAATATGGAGAAAAACTTAAATTTGTCAGGTGGATCAGTAAAAATCTATATGGAAGATGGAACAATAAAGACAGTTCCATTAACAAGTCAAATGGTAACAGGATATAGTAAAAAACAACACCTGGACAACAAATGTTAAAAGTAACATACACAAGTGACGATGACAAAAAAATACGAAGGATATTTGAAAAGTAACAGTAGGAGAAGACTACATAAAAGACACAAAATTTGTAGCACCTACAAAAGAAAGAATACAGAATAGGTGACACAATAGACTTAACAGGAGGATCAATAACAGAAGTATACGCTAGTGAAAACTAGGAAACAAATATATGATTTGACAAATAGTATGATAAGTGGTTTGATAGTACAACCCCCAGGTACAAAACAAATCACAGTAACATTCAATAATAAGACATATCAATATAGTGTAACAGTAAAAGACAGAACATTAGGAATATCAATCAAGACATTACCTAATAAACTAGAATACAAAAAAGGTGAAAAATTTAGACTCTAACAGGAACAACATTAAATGTTGTAAAGAAAGTGGAACACAAGTAATCAAAATAACAGCAGATATGGTATCAGGATATGACAAAATAAAGCAGGAAATACAAAGTAATAAAAAGTAACATATGAAGGATTTACAACACAATTTAGTATATTAGTAAAAAGAAGAAGTTCCAGCAACAAAAACCTGACGAACCAAACACACCAGATGACAACAAACCTAATACATCAGATAAAAAATAATAGTACTTCAAAATACTACCCCAAGTGTACCAAGTATTATAACAAAAAGTTGAAGAATCAACAGAGCCAGAAGAAAAATGCCAATGAAGAAACAAAATTAGAAGAAGATAATAAGAACACACATAAGAAGACAACAAAGAATCATTGGTATCAGGAACAAAATGACAATCAAAAATAATAAACAAAAAGATAAAGGAACACAAAGAGTTCAAGAAGTGTTAAATATATTAGGATCGTTATTAGTATTAATAAGCTTTTAACATTTATCATAAATGGTGATTAGCTAAACGCAGAAAAATGTAAAGATTTACATTGAAGAAGGAGACGAAAAAAGTCTTAGTAGGGAAAAAAGAAAAGATTAACAAAGACAATGGGAATTAGACTTGGAATAAATATTATAACAAATATAAGATGAATACAAAATAAGTATTGTCAAAATCAATCAACAAAAAAATTAGATAAAGCTTTATAAGTCTTACAGTGCAAATGACAAAAAGAAAGTTTCGTAGTAAATTACGATTCAAAAGAATACATCTTATAAAAGGCAAAAGACTAAAGATAAACACCCCTGCGCCAAGATTTAGAGAAAGTCATGGTAAAGGTTTACTATTTACAGGATATATATATATGTAAACCGGTTGTATCCTGTAAAGTAAACAAGTACATACTATATAGTTTATATAAAGGTGGTATAACAGAATCAATACCATATAATTTTAAATTGTGCGCAAAAAAATTGATAAAATGACAAAGACTTGGAAAAACAAAATTTTTAAAAATGACGTTTTTCAAGTCTATTTGTCATACTTATCATTATTTTTTAAAAATGAGTTTGCAAATAGTCCATATAATTCAAATACAGGAAAAAAAAACTAAAGTAGTATAAAAATGTCGAAATATGACAATCCTAACAAAAAAATCAAAAAAAAGAACTGTAATATAAAAATAAAACAAATGTAAAAAAGGAGGAGTTTGTTTTTCAAACCCCTTTTTCATGGTCTCTCTCAAATAATATGTATGTAATATATAAAGATAGGTTAGTTGAAATAAAAATAAAATAAATAATATAATTAATATATAATATTACTTTAGGAAAAAAGGAAAATGCTGAAGCTCGAAAAAAATAAAGAACAACAACTTTTAAGCCTAATGAGAGAAGGAATGTACAGAGATATGGGAAAAACAAAGAGAAAAATAATGGAGAAAGAAAAATTAATATTTGGACAGTAATATTGCTAATAATTTCAGCAATATTATTCAGTCTAACAACAAAGATCGAATGAATTTAATAAAAAATATACAAGATAGAGTTAATATTAAAAACAAGTATAACGATATCTAGTGCTAACAATGAAGCACAAAAATAAAACAACAGAAGCAAAATTACTTAGCAGGTACAAAATCATTTATAGCATTAACACAAGATGGGAAAAGTATGGATGGGGAAGCAATGGAAGTGGAGGCTAGGACAAAACAACACAAACATATACAAGACAACATATCTAGGAATAGACGATGCAATAGACATAGCAGCAGGATATCAGCACAGTAGTACTAAAAAGATGGAACTGTATGGATGGCAGGATTAAACAGTGATGGACAATTAGAATAGAAAGTACAGAAAGTCAATCAACATTTGTACAAGTAAAAAATGAAGATGGAACAGGATATTTAACAAACATAAAATCAATATCAAGCAGGACAATACACAATGTTTGCAATAACAAATGATGGAGAAGTATGGATGGAGGAGAAAATGGTTCAGGACAACTGGGGTATAAAATACTGAAGACCAAAGTTACCAGTAAAAACAACATTAACAAACATAAAACAATTTTAACAGGTTATTACCATACAATAGCACTAACAGAAGATGGAAAAAGCATATGTGGCAGGAAGGAACAGTGAAGAAGGAGAACCGGAATCCGGACAAACAACAAGGTTCAACTATAACAACATGGACAATAATGAAATCAACAAATGGAACATCAGAAATGACAGAATAAAGCAAGTAGCAACAGGATATATGCATACAGTAGTATTAACAGACAATGGATATATGTATGCTACAGGAAATAATGGATATTATCAATTATCAGATGGTTCAAGTACACAAAGAAAAAATTTAGTATACATGAAAGATAGCTCAAACAACACTATGAAGGACGTAAAAAGAAATATATGCAGCAGGTAACACATCAGTAGCAATAACAAATTCTAATGGAATATATGTAGTAGGAGAAAATTCATATGCACAATTACTACAAGGAAACACAAGCACAGTCACAAGATTCACAAAAAGTAAAAAAACAGTGAAAACATAGACAAAATAGTTATGACAACAACTACGGGAAGTCAAACAACAGCTTATGTAGATAACATAGGCAGAATATTCACAATAGGATATGCAGGATTAGGCCAATTAGGAGATGGTTCATTAACAAGCTCACCACAATACAAAGCATACAGTATAAGTGATTACAGATTTACAACAGAAGAAACAGCAGAAAATTTAAAAGCAGGAGAAACAAAAATATATTGATCCAAAATTTGAATATGGAATAAATTTAATTAATAAAGAATTCACATTTAGACTTAACATATGAGTCATTAGACACAGATGTAGTAACAGTAGAAGATAACAAAATAACAGCAGTAGGAATAGGAACAACATATGTAAAAATAATAGAACAGTACAAACAAATTTATAAGAACTGTAAAAGTAAAGTATAAATGCAGATGATGGAGTAACATATCCAAAAGTAGTAGGAGGATATAGCCATTTGTAGGATTAAAGTCAGATGGAACAGTATGGACATGGGGATATAATGGAAATGGACAATTAGAGACAAGGAGATCGAACAAATAGAACAGAACCAACAAAAACAAAGAAATTAGAAGATGCAGTAGATGTAACAGCAGGATATTATTTTACAGCAATATTAAAAAGATGGAACAGTATGGATTTCAGGAGACAATACATATGGACAACTAGAGATGGAACAACAACAAATTCATCAGAATTAAACTAAACAAGTACCAAATTTAACAGATGTAATACAAATATCCAGCAGGCTCAAACACAATGCATGTATTGAAAAAAAAGATGGAACTGTATGGTCATGGGGGGAAGAAAATGACTGTGGAGAATATGGAGATGGAAATCAACTGTAAAAAGAAGATTTAACAACCATCTCAAATGATAAAGTAACAAATGGGCCGCAAATGCAGCGGCAAATTCCCACACAGCAGTATTAACAGCAGAAGGAACAGTGTGGGCTGCAGGACGAAACTCAGACTCACAATTAGATTTGTGTATAACAACAAAGAAAAACACATCTACACCACGAGAAATGCAAGCATTGTCGAAGTAAAGGAAATAGCAAGGAGAATATAACACATTAATGTTACAAAAGGATGGATATGCATATGGAGTAGGAGAAAACCCAGATGGACAATTAGAACAGGAGGAGCGACAACAATAACATTCCAACATATACATGAAAAAACAGTAAAACAGGATATTCATTATCAGGAATAAAACACATAGCAAGTGGGGAAGACTAGTAGTAAGTAACGACAGGAAAACGGAATATATGTAGCAGGAGCGGCAGACCATGCACAAAACTTTACAGAAAAGTACAAACAAAAAAGAACAACACTATATCAAACACAAACAGACAAAAAAAAGTATTAGCAATGGCATGTACAAGAAACATATCATATCAAACAGGATTAATTATAGATGAAAAAAGGAAATAAACACATTAGATTATGATGGACAAGGTCAAGTTGGACAAGGAGCACCAGCACCAGAACAAAATGTTTAGCAGAAATGGAATGATAAGTTTACCAAAAGGAGTATTAAATACCAATTAAACACACAGAAATAGTAGGACTAAGTTTAACCAATAAATTATTAGATGAAGACATAGTGTATAGCTCTATGGATAATGAAGTGGCAACAGTGGACGAAAAATGGAGTAATAACAGCAGTAGGAGAAGGAACAACATATATAAAAAGTAAAAAGATCAAAACAATGAAGTAACAAATGCAATAAAAAGTAAGTGTAACAATAAAAAAAATAATGAAACACAGCCAAAAGTTGTAGGAGGAGGATACTATTTTGCAGCATTAAAAGGAAATGGAACAGTATACATGGGGATGAATCGCGGTGGCCAATTAGATTAGTGGAGAGATACAAACAATAGAACAGAGCCAACACAAACTAACATGAAAGCTGTAATAGAGATAGCAGCAGGAACCATCATACATTAGTGTTAAAAGCAGATGGAACAGTATGTGGGCAAACAGGACTAAACAACTATAGCCATTAGGAAATGGAACAACAGAAAAATACAAACACATTTCAACAAGTAAAATTAAATGAAAAATGGAGATTACTTGAGAACATAGTATCAATAGCAGCAGGGTATACTGCAAGTTATGCAGTAACAGCAGAAGGAGAAGTATATGGTTGGGGGAAGAAATGATGATGGAATTAGGAATAGGAAGCAAAAGTAGTGAGATAAAATGAACTATATCCAGTAAAAATGAAAGTATCAAAGAGCATTCAAATAGCAAAAGCAGTGGAGCAAACCATAATAATGCTAGATGCAGATGGAAAATGTATGGTCAACAGGATGCCAACAGTTCAGGACAATTAGAATAGGAAATACAGATATACAAGGCGCAACCAAACAAATGGTCAGTAAGTGGGAGGCGAAATAGCACAGGAACAATCATTCAATAATGTTAGGCAGAAAATGGATAGTATATTCAGTAGGAAATGATTCAAACTCACAACTAGAAACGGAAACCAACAAATATATCAACACCAACATATGTAAGAAACACATCAAATTTAGTATCAGATGCAAAAACATGTAAAAGCAGGGAGAAGACTCAACATACATATCAAGAAAAAAAGGATACAGAAGGAAAATCACAAGGAATGTATGTAATAGGAAGAAATGACTATGGACAATATTCACAGGAAACCTACAAGAGCATATTATGCAACAGAAGTAGAAAAAAGAAAAAAGATATACTAACAATGGCACTAACAGAAGGGACAAACAGGATTAATGGTAGACGCAGAAGGAAATGTATATACAGGGGATATAATGGACAAGGCCAATTAGGAAATGGAACATATGAAAGCTTAACAAGTAAAATATGTATAAGTAATACAAAAGTAGTAGTAAATCAAATATAATAAACTACAAAAATATTGGAGAAAACAATCAAAAAGTAGAATGTAAAACAACAATAGGATTTAATTTATTAAAAAAAAACATTGAAGGAAGTACATATGAATACAAAACATTAGACCAAGAAGTGGCAACAGTAGCAAAAAGATGGAACAGTAACAGCAACAGGAATAGGAACAACATACATAAAAAAGTACATGACACAAAAACAGATATCTGAATGCAGTAAGAGTAAATGTAAATGGTTCAGAAAACAAAGCACAACCAAAAGTAGTAGGAGGAAATTGCCATTATGCAGCATTAAAAGGAAATGGAACAGTATGGACATGGGGATATAATGGAAATGGCCAATTAGGACTAGGTGATACAAACGCAAGAACAGAGCCAACACAGGCAAAAGCAGCAGAAAAATCTTAGAAGATGGAACAAAAGAAGAAGAACTAATAACAGATGCAATAGACATAGCAGCATCATATAATCACATCAATAATATTAAGAGCAGACGGAACAGTATGGAGTACAGGATACAATCAATATGGAGAATTAGGAACAGGAGACACAGAAGAAAGAAAAAAATATTCACACAAGTAAAAGGTCAAATGGAGAAGGAATCCTAGAAAACATAGTACAAATAACAACAGGATATTATACAGGATATGCCTTAACAACAAATGGAGAAGTATATGGATGGGGAAGTAACAGATATGGAGAATTAGGACAAGGAAGCAAATCAGATGACCCTGTTTTATATCCAACAAAAATGAAAAAAGTATCAAACATAATTCAAATATCATCAGGAGCAGAATACATAGTAATGCTAGATGCAGAAGGAAAAAGTATGGGGAACAGGATATAATGGAAATGGACAATTAGGGAATAGGAAACACAACATTACAAACATTGCCACAACAAATGACATCAATAAGTGGAATAAAAAGAAATATCAGCTAAAAGTAATAATACATATATGTTAACAGAAGGAGGATATGTAGAAGGAGTAGGATACAATTATTACAGTCAATTAGGAGATGGAAGCTCAACAGATAGAACAACAGCAGTATATACAAAAACACATCAAACAAATATGTATCAGATGCAAAACATATTTCAGCAGGAGAAAACTCAGGTATTTATATCAAGAAAGAAGGACTCAGAAGGAAATCCACAAGGAATGTATGTAATAGGAAGAAATGACTATGGACAACTATTCACAGGAAACACAACAAGAGCATATTATGCAACAGAAGTAGAAAAAAAAGAAAAAGATATACTAACAATGGCATTAACAGAAGGACAAACAGGATTAATAGTAGACACAAAAGGAAATGTATATACAGTAGGATATAATGGACAAGGACAAATAGGAAATGGAACATATGAAAACACAACAGAAAAAGTATTTATAAGCCAAGTAAAATTAAACACAACACCAAAAAGTAATAAACTACAAAAAAAGCAGGAGACACAGGAGAAAAAATAGAATACACAGTAACAGCAGGATTCAATTTATTATATGAAGAAGTAGAAAAGGGAGAATGTGAATACAAAACACAAGATGACCAAATAGCAACAGTAGATGACAAAGGAGTAGTAACAGCAACAGGAACAGGAACAACATACATAAAAAGTGTGTATAACAAACAAAATGACTGCTATGCAGCAGTAAAAGTCAAGTAAATGGGGAACAAGGACGCACAGCTGCCAAAATAGTAGGAGGGGGAAATCATTTTGTAGCACTAAAAGCAAATGGAGAAGTATGGACATGGGGATATAATGGCTATGGTCAGCTAGGAATAGGAAATACAGAAACCAAAAATAGACCAACAAAAAACAAACATCTATAACTCAAAAGACGAAACACAATCAACATATGCAATAGATGTAGCAGCAGGATATAGTCATACATTGGTATTAAAATCAGATGGAACAGTGTGGGCAGCAGGATATAATGAATATGGACAACTAGGAGATTCAAGCACAACAAATACAAGTGAATTTGTCAAGTAACAGGAATACCAGAAAAAAGTAATAGCAATAACAGCAGGAGGACATTCATCATATGCATTAACAGAAAGTGGAAAAGTATATGGATGGGGTTATAACTATGAAGGACAATTAGGAAGAGGAAAGTACAAGTCAAAATAATCCAAATGCAACACCACAAAAATGCAAAAAGTATCAAACATAATACAAATGTCAGCAGGAGATAACCATATAGTAATGTTAGATGCAGATGGAACAGTATGGAGCACAGGACATAACTATTATGGACAATTAGGAACAAATAACAAAACAAATTACAGCATACCACAACAAATGAGAACAGGAACAACAACAGTATTAAATAATATCAAAAAGGTATCAGCAGGAAGTCTACATACGCTAGCACTAGCAGAAAATGGAACAGTATATTCATTAGGATATAACTATTATGGACAATTAGGAACAAGAAATACAACAAACTACATGTTACCAGTAACAATGGTAGACTCAAAAGGAAACACTGTAACAGGAGTAAAAGATATAGAAGCAAATGGATACACAAGTATATTATCAATAAAACCAACAACAACAGGAACAGAAGGAAATCTAAGCCAAACAGCAGGAATATATGTTACAGGATACAACAACAACTATGGACAATTATTTAATCAAGACACAAAAACACTAACATCATTAACAAAAAAGTACAAGAAGACAAAAAACATAATAACAATGGCAAGCACACAAAATATATCAAGCCAAACAGCAGCAATAGTAGATGATTCAGGTTTAGTATACACAGTAGGATATAATGGATATGGAGCAATGGGAAATAAAACAACAACAAGTACAACAGAACCAGCAAACATTTCAGAAGCAAGCCTAGAAGTAAACACAAGAAAAATAGTATTAAACTTAGAAACAAACAATCTAAAGCAAACAAATAGAAGCAAAAACAGACTTAGGATTTAATCTATTAATAGACCAAGTAGAAAATGAAGAAATAACATACAAAAACATTAGACGAAAACATTGCAACAGTAACAGATGCAGGGCTAGTAACAGGACAAAAATATGGAACAACAAAAATAGAAGTATCAACAAATAAATTACCAAATAAAGTATTAATAGATGTACAAGTACTAAGAAAAAATGACAAAACAATAGCAAAAAAAACAGTAAGTGGCACAGACATTACACTAGCATTAAAAGCAGATGAAACAGTATGGACATGGGGATATAATGGCTATGGACAACTAGGATTAGGAGACAATTCAAACAGATATAGACCAACACAAATAAACATAGAAAATGTAGTAGATATAGCAGCAGGAAACAACCATGCTCTACTTGTAACAGCAGATGGAAAAGTATATTCATTTGGATCAAATAGTTATGGACAATTAGGAAGAACAGGAAATACATACACACCACAAGAAATACCGAACTTAGAAAACATAGAAAAGTATCAGCAGGAAATTATCATTCTATGGCAATAGACAAAGAAGGAAATGTATATACATGGGGCTATAACCAAAACGGACAACTAGGAGATGGAACAAGAATAAGCAATAGTATACCAACAAAAATAAAACTAACAAATATAACAAAAATAGCAACAAAAATAATACATCAGCAGCAATAGATGGAGATGGAAACTTATATACATGGGGATATAACTATTATGGACAACAAGGAATAACAACAGACAACGTATATATACACCAAGAAAAAGTATCAATATTAGAAAAAAAATAATAGACGTTGCAGTAGAAAATAACACAATAATTGTACTAGATCAAAATGGAGAAGTATTAGCAAGCGGATATAACACATATGGAAACTTAGGAAATAATACAACACAAACAAGAAAATCATTTGACAAAGTAATAGAAAAATACGAAACAATAACAACAGGAGAAGGAGAGGAAGAGACAACAACTACTACACCAGTTTATCTATCAGGAATAAAATCGATAGAAGCAGGAAATGAATATGCAGTTGCAATAAAAGAAGATGGAACAGCTATTTCATGGGGTTATAATGGCTATTCACAATCTTCAAATGGAACAACTACAAACAATTTATTACCAGTAGACTTAAAATATGGAAAAGACAAAAGAAAAACATAGATAAAATAATAAATGTGTATCAGCAGGAGAAGGAACAATAGTAGTAGTAAGAGAAGATGGAAAAGTATGGACTATTGGAAAAAAAATTATTCTGGACAATTAGGAAATAGTTCAGCAGTAAATTCAAATGAATTTGTATGTATAAACAAACCTGTATTACTATTTGAAGAAACACCAATAAGAATAAAAAGGAATAGGACAAAACAAAAATGCAAAAAGTAAATATGTCACAAGGATTTAACCTATTATATACAACAATAGAAGACACAGACTTAACATATCAAATAAAAAATGAAAAAAATAGCAACAGTAGAAGAAACAACAGGAAAAATAACAGCAGTAAAAAAGGAAAAACAGCAGTAACAGTAACAGACAAAAATCAGGAGAAACAACATCAGCAGATGTATATGTATTAGGAGAAGAAGATGTAACATTCCCACAAATCGAAACCCAAAATTATTCAACAGTAACTCTAAAATCAAATGGGGAGATATGGAGTTATGGATATAATGGATATGGACAATTGGGAACAGGAGACACAACATACAAAAGTATTACCAACATATACAGGAATAAATAATATTACACAAATATCACTAGGAGGAACACACACACTAGCACTAGACACAGAAGGACATGTATGGTCTTGGGGATATAATGGCTATGGAGAACAGAAATGGAACAACAACAAGCTCAACAGAAAAAAGTACAAGTAAAATCACCAGACGGAGAAGGAGTACTAGAAAACATAGTAGCAATATCAGCAGGAAATTATCATTCAATAGCATTAGATAAAGACGGAAATGTATATACATGGGGATATAACGGATATGGCCAATTAGCTTAGGAAACACAACAAATGTCAGTACTTCAGTAAAAGTAGACGACTTAGAAGGAATAATAAAAATAGAAGCAGGAAACTATACATCATGTAATAGACAACAATAATCATCTATGGTCCAACAGGATACAATTATTATGGAG
>VOFJ01000769.1_pt1 | contig 49885 bp, 58 predicted proteins | sample 5384081 | NCBI WGS metagenome assembly VOFJ01 (sample SAMN12384729, study PRJNA508395) | human gut metagenome | isolation source: healthy gut I | host: Homo sapiens
CAAATTTCCGCAGAATCCGAAACGAAGCGTTCGATTTTCAGGGAAAAGGACAAAACGAAGCGTTCAAAAAAGGAAAGCGCGCAACACTCAAAAAGCCGAAACAAAAGTTTTGTAATGACCTCTGTTTCGGCTTTATAATTTCATAAAAAATGGCTTTATAACGGCATTAAAATAAGGCTCAAAAGTTTGGCCTTCTACTTGAAAAATTGTATCTTTGTTCAGTGCTAAGCAGCTGTTTTATGAACTAATTTTTCCTGTTTCTTATACAGCATCATGTCTGTATATTCGGCAGAATAATTCATGTGGGCATTGAATTCCTTTTTTTGTACAACCCTCAAAAAAGGATTGCCAATGGTTTTGTTTGCTCCAATCCATTCACACAGTTCAAGTATGGAGGATTTATTGGATGTGAAATAAACGAAGGAATGCTTTTCGAGTATCTTTAAAACATCCAAATAATCAGACAAGCGCCAATACATATTGTACGTACCAACATCAGTTGGAAAGATAAGGCGGATCAATTAAAAAGACGACTCCGGGAACATCCTTATATTGGTTGAATACTGCTTTGTAGTCGCATGATACAATTTCAAGCCCTTTTAAGTAGTCAGAAGACTCCGGATAACCGGTCTTGCGAATGTTGTTATAAAGGACTTCCTTGCGCATTTCGGCTACAGACAATTTATACTTCATGGAGAACATAAGTGAGGATGATAAGGTTATAAAATCCACGTACCCAACATTTAGTTCTTCTTCCTCGATACGTTTAAAAATGCGTTCTCTAAGTTCCCCTTTAATTGGTTTATGTTTGGGTATCGAATTACCCACCAGCTCCCTAATATCGGCAAGCAGTTTATTTGTCTGTGGGATATTTTTCAGTCTGAACCGGTAGTTGTCGAAGTCATTGTAGACAACAGTAGCATCGGGCTTGCTTCTTTTGGCTATATGCGAAAGAAGTCCGGAACCGCCAAACAAGTCCACAAACACGGTATCTTCAGGGAACTGTTCCTAAACTTTAATAAACTCTTTAGCAAACATTCTTTTTTGGCCTACAAATGGCAGTGGTGCAGATAAATTCATATTCTTCATACGTTCAAGTCAAATTTAATGTTTTCAACTCCGGATAACAGTTCCAGAGTCCGGTCAATGTTATTTTCATATATATGCACATTTCAAGGTCAAGGGTTATGGACTTCAGGGGGGGGAAGCTCCACCTGCCTTGCCATCAGATAAAGATGATAAATATCAGCCGGAAGCCCAAGGTTCGCATCAGAACTACGCTGATATGCAGATAGCACCAATTCTCCCTCATCAATTTGGAACTGCACAAGACTCAGGCAGGGTGCCTGGTTGCTTTCCACCCCGGTTTCTCCAAGAAACAGGACATAATTCTTGCTGTTGCGCTTTTCCCGGTTAATCCTGGTTATGAGGGGTGGAAGCTTTTCAAAGTAAGTTGGATAGCTGTTTACAAGGGTATGGCCGCAATAATCCCACCAGGTAATCCCTGCCTCTTTGTATTTTTCCACATCCCGGACTCCTTGCATAAACAGTTTCAATTCCTCTTTCAGCTTTTTCCTGGCTATCCCGTGGCTTTCAAATATGTCAAGTAAATCAGCGGGGGTTAGCATGAGCCTTTCGTTTAATAGATACTTGATACGCCCTTTCCTATTGGTCTGGATTTTGCCCGTTTGGAGTATCTTGTCTAATGTCTGGTAATACTTATTCATGAGCTTTATTTTTGGTTGTACAAAGGTAGCTCTACCGGACAACACAAGGCATCCCCGGCACATCAATCACACTGCACCGAGCGTGCAGTGCTTTCCAAACCGTTTGATAACATCATACACCTTACGTCCGCTTACCGAATATTTATTTGCCAAAAACGCCACTGCATAAGTGGTCTTTTCACCTTGTTTTTTCATGACCTCATACTCCGTATATAAGTCTATGAATCGAAGGTCATCCTGCTTGCCGCCCAAACTTATAAGCATTTCAAGCGGTTCTCTGTTAAATTTAAGTGCTTCAAACAATGTCATATCCAATCATTTTTGTACTTTTGCAATGCCAATCATTTATTTAATGCGTAAAAACGCCACGAGAGTGCGGCAGAGGGCATTGCCCCCGGTCGCGCACTCTCGTGGCGTTTTGTGTTAATAAATGATTGGCGTCTATATTAACAGGCCGGGGGCTTTTTTTATCCCTCCCCCGAAGGGATTGTCAATCACTCAATCCGATATAATTCCAAATTGAACTTGTCCTTTTTTTCCCAGCCTTCAGCCAGAACTGTCTGAATGAATCCTACTGCTTTTGTATAGAAATCTTTCAGTTCTTCTAACTGAGTAAAAGTATGGTATTCCGGTTGTTCATCCGAACCAAACTTAAACGTCACTGGCAGGGTTTCTCCGCCCGTCTGAACGGCCAAATCGTATGCTGCCTTATAGTTGTACTGGTTCTCCACAGAAAGCCATACATGGGCACCATTATAGGCGAATCCGGATAGGATAGCCGCATCAGTCTGGCTGTTATACCAGGACATAACCAATGTGTGGATTTCCTCATCAGTAGGCTTATGCCCGAACTCCTCTTCCATGTAGGAGGCAGAGCCGTTCTTTTTCCTGCACATCCCATCGGATGCGCCATTTGTCTTTAACCGGGTTCGTGCATTCCATCAGCGAAACCCCGGAACTTCCTTCAACTCTTCTCATGTAAACACGTATTTGGTTCTACCTTTGCCGAATGTCTCTGTCTTGATGGTCGTTTCAAACGGGAAACCATCCGGCATTTCCTTTACTTGTGCGAGAATATTCTTCATTTCCTCGCTGTTGGTGAAGAACTTCTTTGCCTCGCCGTTCACTTCGATGGCCACAATACAGCGGTCTTCTCCCTGCTCGGTTTTGATACCGGTCTCAAAGTCCTTCACTACAATGGGTAAGTTTACCAGTTCCCGGATGCTTACCACCACTCCGGGGAATCGCTTTTTACCGTCTTCCGGCTTGTAAGCGACATTCAAGTCTTTAAAACTTCTCATTTCTTTGCCTGTTAATTTTTTAAACAACTTATTACAGTCGGCGTGCTTCGTCATGCCGTAGAAACTGGCAATCAGTTCCCGCCGTCTTTTTCTCGATTTTACCTCGTGCATTTTCCGGGCAAACTTCTGTTTGATGCGTTTCCGCAATCTTACATAGTCGGGACGGATAACATAGCCAAGGAAATCAATGCCTTCTTCCACAGGGAACACCCGTTCATTCGGCTTTATTTCCAAGTCTATTTTTCCCATTTGCCCGTGAACAGCATCACGAATCTTCCACAATTCCGCTTTCGTTTTACCGAGTACCAGTCCGTCATCGCAATAGCGATAGTAATAACGAACCCCGTACTTATCCTTCAGATAGTGGTCTAAAAATACAGACAGAAGCAGATTTCCTGCCCCTTGTGAACTGCGCAGTCCGAAACTGATACCTTCCGGCAGCAGCTTAACAAAACCGCTCCAACAAGACCAACAGCCTTTTGTCCTTGAACACCCTCCGGAAGCACCACATAACAAAGTCCTGCCGCGCATTGTCATAAAACCTCCGGATGTCAAATTTGTATGCGTAAAGCGTGCCTTCCGGATTTTTTTGCAAATCGGTACGTATGCAGTTCATCAGGTCATGAGTACCGCGCCTTTTGATGCTTGCACCGGTTGTCCGGATATAACGTTTTTGCAGGTGGCGGTCCACCACATTCATGATGGCAAACACAGCGATGCGGTCTTTCATGGACAGGATCTGCAAAATACGTTTTTTACCGTATTCTTCAATTTCCCTCTCATGGTAGCCGCCCAGCCGGAATGAGCCGTCCGCAATGGAAGCCGTCAGTTCGGTGATAATCTTCTCCCTATGGGCAAGCAGGAATCGTCCCTGCCTTGACCTCTTACGATCGGTTCCGCGAAGTACCGAATCGAATGCCTCCGACATATTGGAGTATTCGATGATTTCCCTCGATAATATATCCTTCCCTGCGCATAAGCTATTGGTTAATAAACATGGAAGATGAGGGCCTTCCTTTCCCCGGGTCTGACTTCTTCGAACTGATAACAGCCTACCAAACTCCACCCGACGCGTGATTTTTTTCAGCTTTCCACCTTTTCTGGTGCTGTTGCTGTGGCTTGCTCCCCTCGGCACCGCTTCGGGGACACGTCCCCGCTGCTGTACGCCGATTTGTTAGATTTCCAGACGCGAGCCGACATTCGCATCCGTATTCGAAGCATCGTTATTCGCATTCGCATTCGACACACCGCCATTCGCATTCGCATTGTTGTACCCGCGATAGACCACACGGACTATTGGGGAACTCTACCGCTTGCAAAGTTACTGATTTAACAGGCAAAACAGATAAACAAATTACACTATCATCCAAAATAAAACGGATATACTGCCACCCGCGATGGTGAGCCCCCAATCAATCCAGTCCCAAGGACTTCCCCGAAGAGTATCTTTCAGTTCCAGACAGGAAGCTGCAATGGCCGCAGCATAAAAGGCCGTCCAAGGAGTAAATCCCAATAGACCTACCATCAAACCACCGATAAGATGCTTGTAACGGTTACTCATTTTAAAAATGCGATAATCTTTTTCATATACCTCAAAATTTATTTTTTTTCGACCGGCTTCGCCGGTATTTGAATACCTTTTAAATGGAATTCGGAAACCATCCGAATCCCGTTCTTTCGTTTTAGTCGCTTCGCTCCACGCTTTGGCGCTTTGCGCTTACGCCACCTCGCGTATCGCCTTGTACGCTGCCACGCTTTGCGCCCGGACGATTTTGCCGCGGAAGGCCAGACGCGAGCCGACATACGCACCCGTAAACGAAGCATCGCAATGCGCACGCGCATACCGACACACCGCCATACGCAAACGCATTGTTGTACCCGCGATAGACCACACGGACTGTAGCGGTGCTTATCCAGTACATGTCGGTATAGTAGGTGGAAGATGATCCGTTCAAATTACCTACCGGAACCATGTCCATATACTTGCCGTGCGCCACGCCTGTAATCCACTGACCGCTGTCCTTCTTGCCCTGTACCATACGGATACTGCCGTCAGGCATCCAGATGCGCCATTTGCCCTGGTTGCCGCTGTCATTCGGCAGATCCACGCCGTCCATCATGTCATACTTGTTGCCGTAGATGTCCTCATAGCCCAGGCAGCAGATATTGTTCACCTGCACCACGGCCACCTGTCCGTATTCGTCCCGGCTCTTATACCAGGCATACTGATGCACCAAGCCGTCAATCAGCGAATTCGTGATTTTGTTGTTGATGACATACGCTTCGTCATAGCCGATGGTGTCTGTCATTCCATGGTCGGCCGTTCCACCCGTTGTCCGGTTATTGTTATGCTGACCGGCACCGCATTGTTCCTGCATGTCCCTACGCCCGTACTTTGCATAGCTCAGGTTCGCGATGCGGCTGTGCATCAGGGCATCTATCTGCTGCATGCCACGCTGCTGGCTGTAATAGTGGAAGTCCGTCCATGTCATGCTTGCCGTGGTCGAAGCTCCGGTTATGCAGGCACGCAACTTGCTGCCCACTACAGAACTGCCCACAACGGCACACAGATGTTCCTCATTGGCCACCCAATCCGGTTCCATGTCCTCTATCTTGTCGCTGTTGCTCAGCACCACGCAGTCAAACTCTGCCGTGTTCAGAATGGAGAAATGCAGGGCTGTAGCACGTTCCGGAACGTCTGCTATCAGATACATGCCGGCTTCAAATTTCAAGCCGATGGTCGGCACCACAATACTCTTCAGGATGTTTCCCTCCGCATCAGCAAACACACTGCCGATAAGCCCTGTTCCTGGAACGCTCGGGAAGCGGACACGTCTGTAACCCGACACGTCCACTTTGCACACGGAATAAGCCTTGTCCGTCGTATAGGATTCCATCAGCGTGGGCTTGCCGCTCATGATCTTGCGTTCACCCAGCCAGCCGCCCTGTGTCTCCTTGATGGCATCCAGTGTCAGTACCGTCGCGTCCGGAATCGGGGGCATTTCGTCCTCCGGATAACTGCTGTAGCAGGCGTACTTCTTGTTGTTCAAATAATCGTTGATGCCTTTGCTCCAGTAAAACGGCTCATACATCATCCAGTCTCCCTCGCTGCCGTCCAGCTTCGCCACCGTGCAATCGTTCATATCCTCCGCATCGGCATAGAAGTTCGAGCTTTCGTCATGCAGGGGGAAATAGGTCATCTCCCCGTCCGGGTTGTTCACTTCCACCTGCTGCCCGGCTATCTCCACCTTCCGGCTCGTGGGCATCCTGGTCACCTTGGCCAATACGCGGTGGCGCTTGGACAGGATGGCATTCACATGCCCGCTCATTTTGTACGTATTGCCGAATTTGTACCCCGTCTTGTTGTCCAGGTTCGAAACATTGGCATCGTCGGCCACACTGTCGTCAAACTCAATCATCGTATAGGGCGGCTGCTTGATGGTCAGTTCCGGATAACGGGCGGCATACTTCTCCAGTTCCTCATCAGCCAGATACTTCGTCAGGGTCAGCTTGCCCCTCAGTCCCGAATGCCGGTCATCCACGGCACCCGTCTGCGTATACGTTCCGTAGTCGTAATACTTCTTCAGCAGGGTTCCGTCGTCTTCCCGGTCTATCTCCAGCACGAAGCGTTCCAGCTTGCCGCTGCCGTTCAGTCTGGCCTGGTGAAGGCGTTCCAGCATAGCGAACCCGTCGATGCCGGGGCAGTTGGTGTAGCGGTAGCCCCGCACATTATTGATGCCTTCCAGTATCAGGCCACTGTCGGACAGCTTGGTCAGATATTCCAGGAACAGTTCCTCAATCGTGTCCGGCAGGCATAACTGCACAACGGGCGCACCGGTGGCCAGTTTCACACGGGTCAGCCCCGTACCCCTCACGTCCAGTTTCTTCAGGCGGCCCTGCCAGCTCAAGTCCAAAGTAGCCACATTGCCGTTGTCCCCGTTCCGGGCCAGCCGGTTGTTCCGTATGTTCACTTCTTCCAGAAGCAGCATGCCGTTCGTCGAAGCCATGAACGAGCCATTCCGGTAACCGCTGGCTTTCTCCACGCTCATGTCGAGTTTTACCAGTGAGGTCAGCAGACCGAAGTTGAAGCCGATTGCGAACGCATCCTCATGCCAAACCAGTTCCTTGACTTTCGCCGCACCGATGATCTTCAACGGGTCGTTCTCACCGAAGGCACGGGTCAGCTGCAGGGAATGGAGCACGTCCGCATCCACCACGCCGCTGTCGGCCTGCACGCCGTTGCTGGTGGAAAGCTGCACACGGTACGGAATGGTCAGACGGTACTGCATCGGTTTCAGCGTGTAGGCCTTGTCCAGCGATGCCGTACTCTGGTAGAACTGGGCACCCAGCGTGGATACATAGCCGTACTCCACCTGCTTCAGGTCATACCGGCGTTGGATGAAGTAGTTTCGGTGTGCTTTCAACGAACCCTTCAGACCGTAGATTTGCGGATAGGTCTGTTTGGCTCCGTCCGCACCCACCGGCATTTCGTTCAGGAACGGATAGATGTATTTGAAGATGCCGGACTTGTTATAGAGGCGCGAGCACCACTTCTTCATCTGTTCGGTATCGAAATGGTCAATGGCTTTCTGGATACTGAAAGCACTCATGAAGCTTGCGCCCCCGTTCCATCCGCTCACCATAATCTCCACAATCATGTCCCAGCAATTGGCCACGATGAGGTTCCACAGCCACGAGTTATGACCCTGCATCACATAAGCCCCGTCGCGCTTCGTCTGGCGGTTGTCGTCATACTTCCCGGTCAGGAACGACTTGTTGTCAGAACCGAGCTGGCAGTCGCCGTCATAATAGTCAATCAACCATTTCACACCGTCCCATGTGCGGATAAGCATGTTCTTCGCAAGCTGGTCCACGCCGAGGTTGCACTGCACGTACAGATAGTAGGCAATCAGGTGGGGAAGGTCGAAATACTTCGATGCCTCTTTCCCTGAACGTATCGCTCTGCCACTTGGCGGTAGGGAACTTGTCGCCGTCGTCCTCATAGTCCACCCCCTCGAACGAATGGGATTCCGTGCTGTAAACCATGTTCCTGCCCGCAGGCGTTTCCTTTACGCACCGGTAGACGAAACTCATCATGCGGTCGGTGGCCTTGTACATCTTGTCGTACTTGTCACCGGTACCGAGGTGGTCTTTCAGGTTCGGTTCTTCCTCCGCGTCACCGCCTCCGTCCGACCAGAAGGTATCTTTCGGATGATTAAATTCCAGTCCTCCGTCAAAGTTGTAGTCCATGAAATCCTTATGCTCCGGTTCGGTACTCGGCAACCAGTGGAACAGGCACAGCGGATTGGAGTTGTTCAGCGTCTCGAAGCAGACGGGCAGGTACTGCTTGTGTCCTTCCTCGTCGGCTTCCAGGTAGTTCAGCGTGTCGCCCTCGCCCCATTTCTCGCCGCCGATGGTCTCATCCTGCCCGAAGATGGGGTAGCTGTTCGCTCTTCTCGTTGTTCATGTTGTACTGGCCGTAATAGGTCAGGTCTTCGTCGGCACTCTTCGCTACGAACAGGTCGCACGGCAGGCCGTCGATGGCCGAACGGTAATCGTCCTTCAGCCCATGGTCTTTGGCGTAACGCTGGGCAGGCGTAAGCAGCCCCATCTCTTTCAGTCCGTCATTGATAAGCTTTCGCACCTCCGGTATTGGTGGTCATGGACGAGTCCGAGAAGTCGCATTTGGAACATGCCAGCTTCGCGCCTACCGAGTTCCTGCGTAACTTGAAGAGATTTTTTTTGCCGGTAGTTACCACCGGATTCTTCTGCCTGCCGTTTCCGTCAATCTCCCCGTAGCTCAATGTAACCGTCCAGCCGCTTGCCGTCTTCTGGAAGTAGAAACGGAAGTTCTTTCTGGCATAGTTCACGGAAGAAGTACCCTGAATACGGACATATACGTTGGTAAGGATAAAGTCAAGCGTCCTGTCCTCTCCGTTATAGAAACGGACCTCCCTTACCAGTTTGTTGGCCTTCTTGTCGTTCAGCTGGGCCAGTGCATCCACCACGTTCAGCGTGTCGCTGTCGCTCGGAACCTCACTGCCCACGCTGCCCGTGCCTATCAGTACCAGGATCGAGTTCCGGCGCTTCTTCATCAGCCCCATCAGCTTCTCCATGCTCACCGTATCTCCTTCATTCAGCACGCGGTTGTCCTCATCCAGTGAGCGCACGCCCGGTTCCCCGTCGGCATCCTCCAGGTGGTTGCGGTCCACGATGTAGTTGTTCAGCACCTCGTCCGAGGTCAGCGCCTTGTTATAGATCCGCACGCTCTTCACGTTCAGGTCGGCACCCGCCGACTTAAATTCCAACTGGCTCTGAATGTCAAAATTCACCTTGTCGAGCCACTTGGAAGCAGCCGACTCTTCACCGTTCACATAGAAACCGATCAGCGTGCGCTGTTCGTTGGTCTGCACGTTCGGATAGAACACGTAGGTAATGCGGATATTCGTACCCGGCTGGAACTTGGTACCCACCGAGTCTTCATAGCGCAGCATCTGTCCGGCATCCATCGCCTCGGTCACCACACCGGTCAGGAACTTGGCCTCTTCCGGAGTCACAATCAGCCCGTACCGGTTGCCGTTGTCCAGCTGCCCCAGGCAGGTGATCAGCTCGGCATCCGTATCCGTCACGTTGGCCGTGCTGTATTCTATCTCCAGCGTCATGCCCACGTCACGGATGGCAAATCCCTCGGGCTTGTCCGCCTCGTTGAAGGGGCGGTAACCGCCGTCAGCGGTCAGGGTCATACCTGCACCACCGGCCAGCAGCAGGCGGTCCTTGTGCCAGCCGCTACCGGCACCATATTCGTTCACGCTCCACAGCACGTCCCGGAACTCCATACGCTTGTCACCGCTCACCCAGCTTGCCGGGTTGTTTTCCGTGTTGCTTCGCCCGAAGGCGTCAAACGTACACACGGCATCCGGTGCCAGCGTGGCTTCAATGTCCGGGTGCGATGTGGTGTTCACCTGCACCTCAAGCACGGCATCGCCGCATGACACACGGTAGTCCAACGGTTCCACGTTCACGTTCGTCCGTCCGTAGCTGCCGGTCTCACCGCGTTGCAGCAGGTCTTCCTTCACCACGCTGCCCCGGTCGGTCACTTTCACACGGGCCGTGTACGCATCGCGGTCATAGCCGGCATACGTGAAGTTCCATGCCGTGAACTGCTCTGCCTCCAGCACCGGGTGTTTCCAGTCACGCTGGAACCCCGCTGCCCGGTGGCTGAACATCAGGCCGGCATACGCTGTCACACCTCCGCCTGCCTTCAGCAGCGTAATGTAATGCACCCGGCTCACCACACCGGAGTTCTCATGCTGCGCGTAGGCTTCCACCACGTTCGTACCCTCCTGCATCTGTGTCAGGGGGATGGTCACGTTCTTCTGCTGCACACCGCTGCCGGCCGAAAGACCGAGGGTAAAGGCCTGTCCGCCGTTCCACGCGGTAGTAGATGTTCTTCTCACCGCTCGTGCCCTTGGCAGTAAAGGGGATGTTCACGTCATTTTTATATCCCCCGTCGGCCAGCCCGTTGCCCGCCGAGTAGGTGGTCTCCAGCTCCATGGCCACCATGGTCACCTTGGCCGTGGCCGTCTTCATCAGCGTGCCGTCCTGGTAAGTTGCCTGCGCTTCCACCTGTACGGTATAGGCAGTGGCATCCTTCAGATAGGGCGAAGCGTCAAAGGTATAGCTCTGTCCGGCTGTAACGCCCACAAACTCCGCATCCCGGAACTCACTGATGACGGTCGAACCGCGTTTCACGATTACACGGGCTTTCAGGTCGCTGTAGCCGTCCACCGTACCGCCACCGGCAGTGCCCACACCTACGGAGTATTTCACCACAAAGCCGCTGCCCAGTGCCAGATACTGCGAGGCGGGAAGTCCCGCACCGCCGCTGTCCGTCAGGTCGATGTTCACCACCACCTTGTCATCGTCCGTGTACTTGGAAAAGCGCACTTCCTTCGAGCTCTCGCCGCCCTGGTTGTCCTTCTGCTTGACGGTCATCACGTACTGGGTGCCGTCCTCGCTGTCCTGCACATCCACGTCCGTCACCGTACCCACCATCGCATCGAACACCGTTCCGGATGTAGGAGGTTTCGTCTCGCCGCTCACCAGTTCCTCGGTAGGGGTACGGTTTGACAGTTCCTTCTTCAGGAACGCTTCGATGTCATCGCCTGCATAGGCATGATAGGTGCCGTCCGGCTGTTTCTGATTCCATGGTGTTTCAAGATTCATCGGATGCTCGGTCGCGTTGATGATTCCGCTTATTTTCCTTTTTGCCATAATACTGTCCTTTTATAATAATCATTCATTTATCAGTTTTACTGCTACCGTTCCATGCGTCCGATCCGTTCCACGGCTCGTCGCCTTTCCAGTATCCAAGTCCGAAACAGCTGCTTATCGCAGACCACACCAGTCTTGCCCCGGCATAGACAGCCGACAGGGCACGTTTCCCCACATACGCAGCCGTTATTTCCTTACCGCCTATGGTTATCATCGTCAATCCTCCTCATAAATCAGATACAGCGTATTCGCATCCTTGTCCTGCAGCGCCTCGTAAGCTTCCCCGCTCATCACCTCATGCCGGTAGGCCAGCAGTCTCAGGCTGCCGCCTGTTCCGGTATATACGGCATCACCCAGCAGGTAGAGCTTGTCCGGCAGGATGGCTGTCCGGTCCGCATTCATGAATATGCCGGCAGGAGGCACACCCGCCACATCCCAGTCCCCGTACAGGGTGGAGTCCATGTGGTAGGCGAACTTCCCGGCATCCGCTACATACACTACGCTGCCGCCCGGTTTGGTACTCTTGTCAGGTAAAACGTTGCCTGTTTCCATCCATGAGGAAAAGCGTGCGGTAGCCCCGCCGATGGCTGCTGCCGTAGTCTGTTCCACCTTGGCAGCGGCGTTTTCTGCCTTGGCAGCGGCGTTTTCTGCCTTGGCAGCGGCGTTTTCTGCCTTGGCTGCCGCTTCGTTGGCCTTGGTGGCCGCTTCCGTGGCGGCCTGGGTCTTTTCCTCCAGTCCGGCTACGGCTCCTTCCGCTTTCTTGGCGGCAGCCTCGGCACGGGCGGCGGCATCGCTCGCAGGCTTCCCTATCAGTTCCAGGGGGACGTTCACCATCTTGCCGTCCTTCTCCCCGGGCAGTGATTTCACACCGCTCAGCGAGGTGACGGTCTCCAAGTCCTCCACGCCGGTAGAACTCTGGAGTACACGGTCCAGCACTTCCTGAACCAGTTCTTCTTGTGTCATTTCTGCCATACTCATTCGTTTTTATCGGTTTCTGACCCGCCCAGGATTTCGTTCAGGGCATCTATCACATTGGGAAGACAATAGCGTTCCACCGCCATGTGTATCATCCCGGTTTCCTCATCGCTGAACTCGGTCTCGCCGGTACTCTCGAAAATCTTGAACGCAAGCCGATGGGCCTTGATGCCACTGACACGCGTATACAGCAAATCGGCTATCTATCTGCTCACGTGCATCGAAAACCTCCCTCGTCTGACGGGTTATTCCGGTGGGAACGCTGAAATTCCTGAAATCTAACTTTTTCATATATATCTGTTTTTTAGGATGAATGATTCAATATCTGGTAACGGAATCCGTCCGCTTTTGTAATAAGTACCGTTACGGAGTCCCCGGATGCCATCTCGTAGTTTTGCAAATCTTCATTGTGGTTATAGATACCTTTTAGTATGATATTCTTTGAACCGGGTCTGACCCTGAACGTGACAATGGCTGCAAAATCGGTAGGCAAGTAACTCATGCCGAACTTGTATGCCACAGAACTTTCCGACGGCAGCGTAACCTCTACCTTACTGTAGTTGGGTTCATTGTAATACATCAAAATGATATTGTGTTGTGAGAAATCCACCGTGTAGTTTCCACTTCCGAAGGTAAGCAGCTTGGCTTTCGTATTGATAAACGCCGGGGCAAGTAATGCCGCATTGCTGCTGATACCGTAGTTCTTTTCGTACCGCCGGTAACATCTATAAACAATCCATAGTTCGCTTGGTCGAAGCCGTAATTCCCGTATATATTGGGGGCTGAGTTCACGATACGACCGACAGCGGTAAAAGCTCCTCCTGCAGAAGACGGTATCACATCATCACCGAACATCACATATCCTTTGCTGCCGCCGACACGGAAAAAATCATCATAAATGGCAAGACCGCCACCGCTCCCGTGAGAGTCGGCCACAGAACCGATACGGCCGTTCCCTATCTCAAAGCCGCCGATTTTCCCTTTGCTGCTGTCTATCTCTCCGGTAAACTTACCGTTGGTCGTTTCAATGCTGCCGTCTTCCAGTATCTTGAAGTTGCCGTTGGCCGTTACCAGTCCCTCCAGCTGTATATGGTCGGCTGTCAGCTTGATTTTGCTCACGGTATTTCCGTACTCGTCCTCTTCCTCCACGCTCACCCCGATAAGGGCAATCTTTCCTGTATTGTCCTGCGCATACAGACCGGAACCGCTTCAGGCTTTATGACAAGGCCCGTCTCTTTCAGCGCATTACCGTCCTTGTCGAAGACCGCCGCTGAAATCTTTACCAGCCGGTCGCTCTGTTCGAACAGTGTACGGTACTTATAGGCCAGTGCGTCCGCCTTGTTGGTGCTGAACACCAGCAGCGAAATGTAAATCACGCCCGTAAACGACAGCTTGAAGTCGCCAGTGCCGTTCCAAAGTCCGTCCAACGTGAACATCTTCTCACCGCCAACGGGCAGGTCCTCTTCATGGCCGAACATGTTGAAGTTCTCAAACCCGGTCTTATCAGCGTTCACAAATTCTATTTTCAACCTTCCGGCCTTGATAACCTGGTAGCTGAACGACAGATACACCACGCCGGGCACCCGTTCGCCCTGGCTGTTCGTCTGCCGGTACTCCGGTACCAGCCGGAAGTCCTCCAGTTTCTGCATGATATAGCTGTTCCGGATATAGGCATAAGGCACCTTGCCTTCGGTCCGTATCTCGGCATGGGGGCCGTCCGGCTTCGTACCGTAAGGACCGCCGTTCGCCCAGATCCAGCGTCCGCCCAGGGTGAACAGCGTAGCCTTGCTGCCCGTCTTCCATTTGTCCATGCCGTCGGCAAAACTGCTGTTGTCCAGATAACTCTGTTCTTCGCGTATTTCCTTGCGCAAGCTTTCCACGGCTGAATGGATTTTCCCCTCGGTTATCTCAAACCGCGTCAGGATGTCCTCGCCCGTCATCAACACGAACGTACCCTTCAGCCACACGTTGTCGGCATACAGGCCGTTTCCTTTCGGCTGTTTGTCTGCCGGGAAAGCGCTGCTCCTGATGCCGTCCAGCTTACCCAGCCGGCAACGAAGGCAGCCGTTGAAGTTCTTGGCCTTCACACCGTCCAGAATGTCGATACGGGGCTGCCCGTCCTCCGTGGCCGCAATGGATATAAGGTTCTGCCGGAGCGGGTTTTCGGTGTTGCCCATCAGCACGCACTCATCGCCTGCCTCCGGCTTCACCCCGCCAAACTCGCTTACCGGGACCAGCACACCGCCGGCTATCACCGAAGCCACCTCCACCCAGTATGCTTTTAGTTTCTTACCACCCGTAACCGCACAGCGCATCAGGTCATGGGCCACAAAGCCCGATTCCTGCTCAAACACGATGCGGTAGTTGTCGCCCTGCTTCACCACGTCCTTGATCTTGCCGTTGGCAGCGGACACCACCAGCTGGCCGCACACGCTGCGCACCTTCTCGATCAGCAGTTCCAGCGCCACCAGGCTTTGCCGGGCAGTCACTTTGTCCACCGTCAGGTTTGTCAGTCCGGTCAGCTGGTCAATCCACAGCTGCCAGCCCTCACCGGTCAGCCCGTCCACAAACTCCGTGCTGCGCAGCAGTTCGCGGATCACGGCAGTCAAGTATTCGGCATTGCCCTCACCATCCACGATGCCGCAGGGCTTGCCGCCAGCAGCCTCGCCAAAGCTCACACCCTTCAGGAAGCGGATGGACTCTTCTGGCTGTGTCCGGCTGGTTCTTGCTCAGGAACTCTTTCTGGCTGCGCCGGGCGGAAAACAGGTTGTTGTCCGTGGGCAGCGTCTTGTCCCAGCTTCGTATGATGTCCGGAAGGGCAGCGCCTTCCGTCTTTGATTTCGTATAGCTTTTCAGCGCACCGATGCTGTCCGTCACCTTGTCGAACTTGCCCACCTGCAGCGCATCGCTTATCTCGATGTCCATCTGCCCGGGTTCGTTCACCTTGCGGCTGATCTTGGTGATACGGCTCTGACGGTAGCCTTTTTCCGGGAAATACTTCCGGCTCTCCAGCTTCACCCGTCTGCCCACAAACAGGTCTATGCCGTGCTCCTCGATGTATACCGGGTCTGTCGGGGCTTTGTAGGCGGCAATGTCCAGCCAGTGGTCCCGGTTGTACTCGTCCACCGCAACCGCAAACTCCTCTTCGGCCAGCCGGTAATACTCATCCGGCATCCGGATATTCCACAGGATATAGGTGTCGCCTGCTCGGGGCACCAGCTTGCCGCCCGGCAGCTGGGTGTCGTCATCGTAGGGCCAGATGGTGATCAGTTCGAATTCACGTGCCGCGCTGTCGTAGTTCACCTCAAAATAGTGGTCGTCACTCTCCCCGAGTCCGGCCAGGTCGCCTGTCTGGAACGACACACGTTTTGTCTCACCCGCCAGCTCGTACAGGTTGGGGTCAAAGTCCAGTTCCCCGTCCCGGAAATAATAGACGGTGAATTTGTTTCCTTCATCGTCTGCCACCTCCTCGCTGCGAACCGAGCTCACCGTACCGACCCGACGGGGGAAGATGCCGCTGAAAGCATCCTGCTCGTAATGGTCATAGATGCCATATTCCTCCACGCCCTGCTCGATGTACTTCCTGCCGCCGGGAAGCATCAGACGCGGGCTGCCGTATTTCTCCGCATCGATGTTGCGGGTCGAGCCTACCGGGAACAGGCGCGTATAGAATTTGGCCGTGTTGCTCGTATCTCTTTCCAGGGAGGTCAGCCCCTTGCCATAGCCAAGGGTGATTTCTTCCCCGTGTTCGCAGCGGCACACGTTCACAGTCTGCCCCTCAACCCACCATTCCACCTTGCCGCCTGCCTTTTCCGCGATGGCTTTCAGCGCTTCGTCGCAGTACATCCCCTCGTAGTCTATCGTGATCAGCTCCGTACCTTCCACCGTACCCGTCTTCCAGTCAGTAATGTGGCCCATGCCGTTATTGATAGCCTTCACCACCATCGCCACATGCTCGCGGGGCGTGGCCGTCAGGGTAAACAGGGGGTTGGTGTCCCCGTCCGTCGTCTCCAGCACCAGGAACCGCTTGATCAGGCTCTCGATACCGTACAGCTTCAGGTTATACTCCCATTCACCATCGCTCACCTGCTTCGGCGTGTAGCGTTCTGTCAGCCAGTACCGTTCGCCCAGATAGTCCGTGTAGTCGTTCACATCCAGGGGCAGGAAGGCATAATAGCTGAACGACAGGGAAAGCACATTGTCTCCCTGCACTTCCTTGCTTTGCGTCGAGCTGTCGTTCACGGCCACATCCGCACGCTTGGTTCCGGCTTTATCATATATCGTTAGAAGCATATTCTAATAGCGTTTGAATGGTTATATAATCGGTTTCGGTTCCCGGAACTTTACCCGGAACTTTCCGGCATGCACACCTTCCGTCCACAGATAGGTCAGCGGGGTGAACTTCGTACAGTCGGCATACTTCACCCGCAGCTGCAGATCCAGCTGGGGAAACGGATCTCCAGCCAGCCGTCCTTCCCTTGCTTCAGGAAATTCACAAAGGCAAAGTACTGCTTCATCCAGCCTGCCTGGGTCTTGTTGTAAAGCGCAAAATGCAGCGTCACGTCACGCGCTTCATTCCGTGGGGTCAGCACGGGGCTGTATTTTTCCCCGTGCTCTTCCCGTATGTCCACAGCCGTATCCTTCTTGGCCTTGCTCGGGGTCAGGATGGCCGTCAGGTTCTCCATGCCCCCGCGTCGGTCTTCCACCAGGAACACGCCGTATTCCGTCCAGATGTCCGTGCCGTTCACCAGCACCAGTCCGCTCAGTATATTGCCCATATCACTTCACTTTTAGTCCGTCACGTATCATTTTCTTTATCACTTCCTTCAGTTCGCCCAGGTGTCCGGCGCTCACACCGGTGTTCTCGGCTATCCGGGCCAGATGCCCTTCAGCCGTGTCCATCTTCTCCACCACGCTTTCCAGCCGGTCGTCCATGCTGCTCCAGTGCTGCAGCCCGCCGGTGAACATGCCCTCCAGCTTCGTGCCCTGGTCCTGCGTCATGGCCGTAAAGCCGCCCGCTTTCGCACTTTGGCTCGTACCGCCCTGCTGCGTCTTGTCATAACCGGTGGCTGCCGCCAGGTTGTCACGCAGGGCAAGGGCTTCATCCATATACTGCATGTACTCTTCCATCAGCGCGTTCCGTTCCGCCTCGGTCAGTTCGTTGTCCTCCATGGCCTTGCCGAACTTCTCCCACCAGCCTTTCAGTTTGTCGCTGTACATCTCACCGATCTTGTTGCTCAGCATCGCCCGCATGAAGTACTCGGATATATCCTCCGCCGCATCCTTGGCACCGTACTTCATGTTCATCAGGTTGTCGATGAAGCTGCTGTACATACCGTCGAACGAAATGCCCGTCAGCCCTTCATACAGCTGGTCGGTCAGTTCCTCCAGCTTGCCGGCCTGGTCTATGTAGTCATCCAGTTTCTCGGTCAGTCGCCCGCCATAGCCTCCCTTACCGGTATTCTGGATTTGCGTCCACATATCCACGTTGCTGCGCAGTGCCTTCATTTCCTCCGGGCTCAGGCTCCACAGGTTCCCGTCCCACTGGCGGCCGATCTGTCCGCTCAGTTTGTCTATCTGTGCCTGGTTGAAACCGCCCCAGTAGTAGTTCCAGCTGTGGTGACTTCCGCTGTAGCGTGCCTGTTCCTTTGCTATCTGCAGATAGTTTGCATTCGTTTCTTTTTGGTATTTGTAAGCATCCCGGTAAGCTTCCACCGATTTTGTCCCCTTGCTTGCCTTAATGGTATCGGTCAGGTCTTCGATGGAAGTCTGCAGTTTCTCGTTCCGGTCCGTAAGACGGTCTATAGCCGCCTGCACTTCCCTGGCGTTCCCGCCGATGCCGAACAGTTTGTTGAAACCTCCGAAAGACACCGTGTTCAGCAGTCCTCCGATACCATTCACAAGGGAACCGCCTATCTGTTTGAACAGGTCTCCGCTGAGGATATTGTCGAGTATTCCGGTTATCGCATTGAAAATGGTATCTATCAATGATGAGATAATCGGGCCAATACCGTCTTTCAGCAAATCCAGTATGGAGAGAATGGCCGATATGATTTGTCCGATGACTCCGGCACTTGACAGGGTTTCGGACATTCGGCTGATGGCATCGCCGACCTTGCCTCCGATATTCAGTTTTGAAAGACCGGTAAGCATGTTCTGGATTCCTTCAAATGATCCCTGCAAGGTTCCGCTCGCAAAGCCGTGCAACCCGTCGGATACCATGTTCAACCCGTCAACCGTGTCCCGGGAGGCACTTTTCACCTCCCCGGCAAGCGCCTTCATTTCAGAGGTGGCGTTCAGGTATTCTTCGTCAGCTGAAATGCTGGACGATTGGGCCATTTGAAGAGCGATTTTAGTACGTTCTATTTCTGCCTGGTTACCGCTTTCAAGAGCCTTGTTGTAATCGGTCTGCGCTGCTTTTAACCGAATGAATGCCGCTTCCTGCTGCAGTTCCGCATTTTGCACGCGTGTTACGGCATCCCCCAAAGCGTGCATCTGCGTTTGCAGCCGGGCAAAATCCAATGTCCCGTTGCCACCGGGGAGCATGCTTTGAATCCGTTCGATGGCATCGTAAACGACCTGCTGGTCTGCGGCTCCCGTTTTTTTGAACTCATCCGTCTTGACATACTGTTTAAGCTCGCCAAGCAGGTTCTTCATCTGGTCTGCAAGCAGACCGGTCAAATCCCCGAACGCTGCTCCCCAGTCTATCTTCTGGGTAAGGGCTTCCATGTCCACTTTGTGCACAGCCGCATCACGCTGCTTCTCCAAAGTCAGCCTTTCTCCCTGGGACTGTGCCTTGCGGATTTTCTCGGCATATTCTTCAGCGATGGCCAGTTTCTGCTGCTGGAAGGTCCCGTATTCCTTCAGATAGTCACGCATGGCTTCCGCCTCTTCCCTGTACACGTCCGCCTCCGCTTTTTTCCTTGACTCGGTGTTTGAGGCACGGGCTTTTTCAAGTTCATCCTGTTGCTCCCGGGTAAGTCCGTTATCTCCGGTGGAAAGACCGGCTTCCTTGTTCTCACGCTTCCAGTCGGCTTCCTGCCGGTTTATTTCTTCTTTCCGGGCGTTATAGTCATATTCGATTTGTGCCAGTTTCTTTTCGGTACCGGCTTGCATACGGTCTATCTCTTCCTTCCGGTTCTCGGCCTGCAGGGCGGCAAGATCCTGCGCCAGCCTGCGCTCTGTGGCAAGCCGTTGCTTGGCTTCCGCTTCCGGATTCTTCCCGGACTGTTCGGGGTCGGTATGTCCGCCGATATTTCCTTTTTTGGCTGCTTCTGCCGCTTTCTACCTCTTCCTCCGCTTTTTTCAGATAACCGTCGCGTTTGTTTTCGGCATTTTTCAACAGTATGTCATAAGCTTCCTGATCATGTTTCTTAATGGCAGCCTGTGCATCATAGAACTGCCCGGATTCTGCCATGCTTGACTGCATGATATATTGTCCCCATTTCCCGAAAAAACCCATGGCGCTTTCCGCCTCTTCCGGTTTCTGCGCCTTGATTTTATTCACCTCTTCATCGGCTTCTGCAGCTTTTTACAAGGTTCTGGACATTGGCCTGGTGCAGCAGGACCTGTACATAGTCCTCGCTCTTTTGGATAAGGGTATCATACCATTCGGAAAGTGTTTTATAATACCCGAAAGATTCCCCGTACTTGCGGTTCAGTTCCTCTACCTTCGCCTTTTCCTGTTCCTTGCTGCCGGTGAAGTTCTTTATTTCATCGATGACCGATTTCAGTTCGAAGCGGGTACGCACCATCTGGGCACGGCCGTCCTTCTCTATCTCGGTCATTTCCTTGACTGATACGTTGAATTCATCCACGCCTTTTTTGGCACTGAACAGGTTTTTCGTCCAATCCCAGATTTCATCACCGTACATTACCAGCAGCATGATGCCGGTGGTCATGGCCGTCTGCCAGGAAAAGAGCGAGGACAGGACCTGTTTCCATACCGGTGTGCCTTTCTTGCCTGACTTCTGCAGCTCATCATATTCCTTACGGGCACGGGCCAGTTCGTCCGTAAAAATCGGCAGGTTGTTGGATATGGCCAGAAAGAACATCTGCGGTCCCATGGCCAAAGAAGGCATTTCACGGGCCATCTGCTGGATGCTGTTGTGAAGCCCGTTGAACTGGCGCTGTGCATTGGGCATGTCTGCAGGGGGGGTGACCTGCACGGATTCCCGATTCCTCCTGCAGCAGTTTCAGTTTGCCGCGCAATTCCTCAAGCTGCTTCTCCAGTGCATGGATCTGCGCGATATTGGCACTCTGGTCCAGATTGGGGGCAGCCGTCTCCCCGGCAAGGCGCAGCCTTTCCAGTTCAGCCTCCAGCAGCCTGACGGTATTACGCAGTTCCAGCGCCTCACGTTCGGCCTTGTTCATGCCGGGCGTGAGTTTGTCCTTCATCAAAAATTCAACTTCTACAGGTTTGCTCATTCCAGTTTGCTTTGAAAAAATCCTACTATATCGTTCGCTTCATCCTCGGCGCTGTGTTCCGGTCTGGGAGCACCGTTTCCGCCGCCTTGCTTTTTTCCGCACATACCGCGGCGCGTCGCTCAGCATCATGATCAGCGTCTGGTAATTCACCCCATCAAGGATGTAATCCACGCTCCAGCCGGTCGCCGATGCAATCTGCCACACGAAGCCGAAAGGGCTATGGGGAACCTTCATACCGGGTTCTTAACTCCCCTTCCTTGCCTGGCTCAGTCTCGGAGTCATCGGGTTCGCCCGCGCTGTCGAGCTGATAATACGCATAAAATCCTTCGTGCCCATCAGACGCTCGAATGTTCGGAACATGGCCGTCAGATAACGCCACTCCACAAAGTTCCGCAGTACCCACGCTGTCACCCCGATGCCCACGTGCCGCGACACGTATCCCCGGCATACCGTATAGGCCAGCAGGCGGCTCACAGCCTTACCATGCTCCGCCACAAAGGCCAGTTCCTCGGTCTTGTCCTTCGGTTGCCAATCGGGTTTGACACCCGTCTTCAGGTATTCCCGCGCCAGCAGAATCTGACCCCGCAGCCTCGGACGCTTCATCGTCACACGCACCTCCACCGGGCGTTTCAGCCACGGAAGCTTCCACCTTTTAAGAGGTACGGACACGCCGCTGTCAAGCAGCGCGTCCGCACACTCCATCTCTATCAGTTGTTCCAAACGGTCAGCCATACGTTAGCCCTCCTCACTTTGGAGCGATGCTGCAGCCGCGGCTTCCGCCGGCGGCAGCTTGTACTGCCCCCACTCGTCCGGTATTGCTTCCGTATCGAACACGCCGTAAGGCTGCGAACCGTCCTCCGGCATCGCCACTTCGAGCGTAACCTCTATCTTGGAGGTTTCTGTAAGGGTCAGCTTGCCTGCAGGATTGGAAAGCAGCGTGGCGTTGGGAATCAGTACGCTCTGTCCGGACACGAGGGAGAGTTCCCATGGTCCCTGCATGACAAGCACCTCCGACGGGGCTGTCCAGCCGATCGGAGTTTTCTTTTCCGAGTCTTCTTTCTTATAATGCAGGCTGCCGCCAAGCAGTTTGTGCAGGTTCGAATAGTTCATCTGGATCACATTGAACGTCGGGGCGATGCCGCCGTTACTCTGTGGGATGACCAGCACCGGGGCACCCTGCACCTGTTCGGCCTCGATCTTCGCGGCCTCGGGTTTCTTGCCGCCCAGGTCAAACGAGTTCTTTTCAATATACCCGATTGTGAAATCCTTATACTTTACGGCTCCTATGCCGTACATGAAATTCTTGTTCATCGTTTATAAAGTTTGATGGTTAATAACACACCGGCCAATAAGCCGGCCAATACACCTGTGATAAACGTCCGCATCCGGTTCGGAGGGCGTTTTTCTACTGTTTGAACGTCATTTGAAATTTCGCTCTTGGTTTCGCTACGGATGCGCGCCAGCTCTTCTTCATACCATAGCACCAGCTGCTGCAGACTGGCACACGAGGCTTCGGCCACGATGTTCCCGCTGTCGTCGCTGCCTACGGTCAGATTCGCCTGTCCGCTCTTGCCACGGTACACGGCACCTTCGGGAAGTTTACGGAGGCTGTCCGCAGGTATAGACAGCTTCACCGAACTCGCCGGTATACCCGCCATCACCAGTCCCGCCCGTCGGCTTCCGCTCGCGCTGTCGGTGCTTGCCGATTCCGTCTGTATCTTCTCCACCGTCGTGCTCTTCCTGCTGCTTGCGCAGCCCGCCAAGCACAGGACAGTCATCATGATGGCGGCAACTGTTGGCAGTGTCAATGGCCTTGCGCAGTCGCGCCATTTCGCGCTTGTTGGCCTGCAGGTCTTTTCTTGTTGCATTCAGTTCTTCTTTTAAGGGTACCACAATATTGCTCACCAAAACGCGGGTGGCATGTTCTGCGTTATCCACACGCACACCCTCTGCGTCGGCTTCGGCTTTCATCGCTTCCGCTTTCGCTTTCCTCACCGTAGCACGCAGGGAACCGATGGCTGCTGCAGTGCCCACAAGGCCGCCGCTAAGAATAATGTTCATGATCTCGCTAAAGTCCATACCACCCGTTTTTTTTAGTCAGTCAACCTTTTATTCTGCTTCCTCGCGTTTCTTTCGGAATAGTCCGATAACCCATTGCACCAGTCCCGTGTCGGCTACCCCATTGGCTACAAGTGAGGCACCAAAACCATAGAGCAAGGCAATGTCCCAGCTCACATCACTCACAAAATCCGGCATCAAGCCACCACAGTAGCATCGCGCACACCAAGCCCACACACCAGCTCACCAGCTGCGTCACCCAGCCTTTCATGTTGGGGAACAAACCTTTCAACCCTTCAGTAAGCACCACCACACCGCCGACGAAACCGGCAAAGGTGCCAATCATTGCGTCATAGTCCGTTGCCGGAACATCGGCCCCTTGGGCCATCACAGCCGATACTGTTCCCAGCATCAGCATCATAAACAGCATAATTCGTTTCATTGATTGCTTCTTTTATTATTGGTTAATACCTATTTCTTTCAGCCATTTCTGTACATCGAAACTGGGGCAGGCTTTGGCCGCCAGCTCGTTGTGTCCCACAATGCGCACATCCGGGAATCTGCGATGGAAGTCCTTCACATACTTCTCCAGTGCCTTTTTCTGGCAGCCGGTGCGGGTGTCCTTCGGGGTCTTGCCGTCCTTGGCCACACCGCCGGCATACACAATGTGGCGGCTCACGCTGTTGTACCCCTTGGCTCCGTTGGTCACTTCCCAGGGATCCACCTGCGCATCCTCGTTGTTGTTCACCAAGCGTTCCACACCGCCCTGCAGGTGGAACAGGTCGGTGTAGCCCACCTGTTTCCAACCTCTGCCACCCTGGCTTACGGGCGAAGTGTGCCACTTCCGGATGTCCGCCGATGATACCTCACGCCCCTCCGGGGTTGCCGTACAGTGAATTACCAGATACTTCAATTTTGCCATACCATCTTATTCTTTCTGGTTTTGGGTAATGGTAATCTTGGCCGTCTTGCTGCGGTCGGCATTGAGCGTAAGGGTCAGTGTACCGGTTTTCTGACTGCCACTGTTTGCACCGGCCGAAATCTTCACGCCTTTATCCGTCGCTTCCACCTTGAAGCCGGCAGGGGCACTGCCTATCTCATATTCTCCGCTGGCGGTCACGGTCACTTCTTCACTGCCACCGGTTGCCTCAAGGGTCACACTGGCAGGGTCAACTGAAATCTTCTTCTCGCTCGCCTTGAACACGGGGTTGCTTCGCTTGTCCAGCACCACCACTTCTTCACCGAAGGCAATGTTCGTGTCAGCCTTCATCAGCATCTTGAAGAAGTACAGTTCGCTCGCGTTCGAGATCTTGTCAATCTGAATCACGTCTTCATCGTCCTGCAGGTTCACAGCCGCAAACAGGTTGCCGCCGGCATCGGGCGAACAGAGGGTGCACACAATCAGATCATCGGGCCAGGCCGCAAGCGTCTCAATGGTAATGCCCTTGTAGCGACGGGCATTCACATCGGTTTCGCTCGTGTTCTTGGACTCGCGCTGGGTCAGCTCGTCATCATACTTGTCAAAGTCGTTCACGCTCATCAGAATGCGGAGGTCCGGGTTGTTGCGGATGGCCACGGGAATCTTCGCACGCATGGCTTTCAGTCTGCCCAGCATGGTCGATTCTGCGCTGTCCACCACAATCACCTCAGTATCCTTGGCCATCTGGGTCAGGATGCCGTTAAACAAGTGGTCGTCATCATCCCCATATTCACCGTTCACATAGTGGTCACCCAGTTCAAACTGTACCCGCTTGGCCAACTCGGCAAGCAGGGCGTTCTGCGCTTCGGGCGGAAGTTCCGAGAATACCAGGTTGCCCTTCGGCTGCCATTTGCGCCAGATGTTCTCGAACGTGCGGGGTTAAACACCGTAAAGGCCATGAAGTCCACCGGGTCAAGACTCTTTTCGTCGTAGTTGAAGTTGCCCTTCGAATCCTCCACGCCGGGGTTCTCCTTGCGCTTCTGGAGCATCTTGCCGGTCTTCAGGCGCGGCAGGCTGATTTTCTTCTCCACACCGGGAATCACCATGATCAGCCCCTTTTCCACAATCTCATTGCTCGTAGCGGCAAGCGTCAGCAACTGTTCCAGTACCTCGCCGCTGTAATTCGTGTTTCTTACAATTATTGCCATAGTTCAATCACTTTTTACGTTTGTCCTTAATTTCTCGCATACGCCTGTTCCAGGGGCTTTCTTCACCATTCGGTTCCAGATGCAGGTCTTCCATCACACGGCGCTTTACCGGCAGTTGGGCCAGGGCCTTTTCGCCGTTCTCGCGGTCATTGGCCAAAAGGTTTTCGTAGATGGGGCGGGTAGTCGCATCAATGCGACCGTCCTGCTCGGCTGCGTCAAGCAGCTGCTTGCGGGCGGCAAGGTCTTCGGCTTCAGCCTTGTCTTCGTAGGTCTTCACCTTGGCCTTCAGGTCGGTGTTCTCTTTCGTAAGGATAGGTACCTTGCCTGCCTCTTCCTCCAGTTGGTCCATCAGGCGGAACACATCCGCATCACTCGCGCAGTCCTTGAAGCGCGGGCGTTTCTTTACGTCTTCCAGATTCATGTCTTCTCTGTTTTTTGTGGCTCAACGAACCGGTTATTGAATAAAGTATATATCTGCGCCGGTGTACTGTCTGCCGGCACGGGGTCTGCATCATAGATGTCGTCTATGAAACCAAGGTCCAGGGCTTCCTTGGCCGGTCAGCCAATGGTCCTCGCCGTCAAAAATAGGTCTGTTTCACTTCTTCCTTGCTCATGCCCAGCCGCTCGGCATAGATTTCACTCAAGCTGCCTTCCAGGCTTTCTATCTCTTCCATGCAACGCTGCAGGTCCTGCTTGTTGCCGTAACACCCGCCGCTCACACTGTGCAGCATCAGACGGGCATATTTGCTCATTTCTACGGGCTTGCCGCAAAGGGCTATCACACTGGCCATGCTGGCGGCTATGCCATCCACATAAATGCGGATGTCGGCCTGGCTATGGCGCAGGGCGTTGAATATCGCAATGCCGCTGTACACTTCCCCGCCGTTGCTGTTGATACGCACATGGATGCGTCGGCTCACGCGTTCGGCTTCCATCAGTTCCTGGGCTATGCGCCCGCTTTGCACCTCCGTATAGTCTCCGATGTCCCCGTACAGGAATATCGTACTGGTGCCGTCGTCACTCGTTGTAATATTGAAAAATCTGCTCATCGTCATGTCTTTACCAGCGGTTTCCCCGCCTTTCGATGGTGCGAAAATAGAACATTCCCATGGCACCAAGAAACCGCGTCCGCATCATAACGTTTTCTGGCGTTATCATAACGCTGTAACCCGTCATCATGCGTACGCGCTTTTACAAACCCCGCTTTTTCATGCAATTTTGTAACGTGATTTACAACTAAAAAAAGGACGATTTATGGCAGATTTGACGAATGCCCAGAAAAAGGAATGGGCAAAAACTTTGTACCTCAAGGAAAACCTCACACAGCAGGAAATCGCCGACCGGGTGGGCGTGTCACGGGTGTCCGTGTCCAACTGGGTACGGGCCGGGAAGTGGGAGGAACAGAAGGTGGGGCTTACGCTCACAAGGCAGGAACAGGTGGCTAACCTCTACCGGCAGGTGGCCGAAATAAACAAGGCCATCGCCGAACGGCCCGAAGGGGAACGGTTCCCCTCATCCAAGGAGGCTGACATCCTCGGGAAACTGTCGGCGGCCATACGCAACATGGAGCAGGAAGTGGGCATTGCCGACATCATCAGTGTCCTCACCGGGCTCATCGACTGGGTACGGGCGGCCGACCTCGAAAAGGCAAAGGAAATTACACGCCTGGCCGATGCGTACATTAAAGACAAATTATAAAGGGATAGACAATGAAACAGACTGACAGACTCGCTCTCCTCGATTGGGAGAAGTACAAAGAAGACATCGCAAGGGCTACACCGGTCGATAGGAACATGACGGCAGCCGAACGGGAAAAACACCGGGAATATCTTGAGAAACATCCCATAGAATGGATCAAGTTCTTTTTTCCGAATTATGTCAAATATGAATTTGCCGACTTCCAGAAAAAGGCTATCCGGCGGATCATTGCACACGATGAATGGTTTGAGGTGCTTTCTTGGAGCCGTGAGCTGGCCAAATCCACCGTCACCATGTTCATCGTCATGAATCTCACGCTTACCGGACGCAAAAAGAATGTGATTCTGACCTCCAACAGCAAGGACAATGCGGTGCGCCTGCTCGATCCCTACCGGGCCAATCTCGAAGCCAACGGACGCATCATGGCATACTACGGCAAACAGGAACTGCCGGGCTCATGGACCGAGGATGAATTCACCACCAAAGGGAAGGTCTCTTTCCGCGCACTGGGTGCCGGACAATCTCCGCGTGGTTCGCGAAACGAGGCCATACGTCCCGACGTACTGCTGGTCGATGACTTTGATACGGACGAGGATACCAAGAACCCGGACATCATCCAGAAGCGCTGGGACTGGTGGGAAAATGCGCTGTATCCCACAAGGTCCATTTCCGAACCTACACTGGTCATCTTCTGCGGAAACATCATCGCCAAGGACTGCTGCGTGGTGAGGGCGGGCGAAATGGCCGACTCCTGGGACATCGTGAACATCCGCGACAAAAACGGTTTTTCCACATGGCCGGAAAAGAACTCGGAAGAGGACATCGACCGCACACTGTCCAAAATATCCAAAAAGGCGGCACAGGGAGAATATTTCAACAACCCGATTTCCGTGGGAGAGGTATTCGAAAACATTGCATACGGCAAGGTTCCGGCACTCTCCAAATTCAAGTTCCTCGTGGTGTATGGCGACCCGGCACCGGGCGAAAGCAAGGGTAAGAAAGGCAAATCCTTCAAGACGGTTTCGCTCTGTGGCAAATTGGGTGGCAGGCTTTACGTCATCAAGACTTTCCTGGCACAGGCGCTCAATGCGGAGTTCATTGACTGGTATGTCCGGATGCTTGAATTTGTCGGGGGCAAGACCAATGTCTATTGCTACATGGAGAACAACAAGCTGCAGGACCCTTTCTTCCAACAGGTGTTCAAACCGCTGGTGGCAAAAAGTACGCCGCGAACAGAAGATTGCCCTGTTCATCCGGGGCGACGAGGAGAAGAAGACGGACAAGGCTACGCGCATCGAGGCCAACCTTGAACCGCTCAACCGCGAGGGGAACCTCATCCTCAACGAGGCTGAACGGGACAATCCGCACATGAAGGAACTGGAGGATCAATTCAAGTTGTTCACCCTGACCATGCGCTATCCGGCCGACGGACCGGATGCGGTCGAAGGGGCGAACCGTATCATTGACGAACTGATCAGGCGCATTGAACCGCCCGTATTCCGATCACGGAAGGATGTAAGAAAACGGAATAAGAAAAGATTATGACAACTCTAAAACAATAGGACTATGAGCAAATTTGTTGAACTTACCGATTACGATGCGAGCATCCACCGAGACATCCTCGACGCACTGGTTCGCGAAGACGAAACGGTCATTGAGGTTTGCGAGGACAGGGCCATTGCCGAAATGCGGTGTTATCTGGGCAAACGCTACGACTGCAACAAGATTTTTGCAGCCACCGGCGAGAACCGTAACCAGCTCGTGCTGATGATGGTCATCGACATGGCGGTCTATCACATCTTCTGCATCCACAACCCGCAGAAACTTTCCCAGGTACGCAAGGATCGTTACGAACGGGCGGTGGAATGGATGAAGGCGGTGGCCGACGAGGACATTTCAATCGAAGGGGCTCCGCTGCTGCCCGAGGAACAAAGGGCGGGCAGGTCGGATTTCCGCATTCAAAGCAACCGCAAACGAACGAACCACTGGTAAAAAGCAAGCATCATGAAAAAGAAAAACAGAAAAAACAACAAAGCCGACATCATCACCGTAGGGGGAAACTTCACGTTGCCGGGACAAAAGAGACCGAATGTGATTGTGCTCACACAGCCCAAACGCTTCGGGCTGGACATTTCCGACTACATGGCAGCCGTAAGGGGGTGGCCGAGAATGTCGATTTCTCGCGACGTTACAAACTTTATGACCTCTACGAGGACATTCTGATGGATACCCACCTTTCCTGTGTGCTCGAAAAGCGAAAGAATGCCGTGCTGTGCTCCAACATGGAATTCCGGGTGGACGGGAAGCCCGACGATAAAATCAACGAACAGATACAGTCGCCCTGGTTCAAACCGGCTGGTGGGTGACATCCTTGATGCGAAATTCTGGGGCTTCTCGCTCTGCCAGTTCTACAAGCTGCAGGAATGGGTGGATTATGACCTGGTACCACGCAAGCATGTGGATCCGGTCAGGGAACTCATCCTGCGCCACCAGACGGACATTACCGGCCATTCCTGGAATGAATATACCGACCTGCTGTTTGTGGGTTCACCGTCCGATTTGGGGCTGTTGGCCAAGGCTGCACCTTGGGTCATCTACAAACGTAACACTACGGGCGACTGGGCACAGTTCTCCGAGGTATTCGGCATGCCTATCCAGGAATATATCTATGATTCCGACGACGACGAGTCACGCCAGCGGGCCATGGAGGATGCGGCCAATGCCGGAAGTCTGGCGCAGTTCTTCCATGCCAAGGACACGGAACTCAAACTCACGGAAGCCGGAAACAAAACAGGGTCTGCCGATGTCTATGAACGCCTCTGCGAGCGGTGCAACAACGAAATTTCCAAACTGATACTGGGCAATACGCTGACCACCGAATCGTCCGAAAAAGGCACGCAGGCTTTGGGTACGGTTCATAAGAAAGTAGAGGACAAGGTACTGGAGGCCGACCGGAAGTACGTGCTCAACGTGCTGAATTACGACATGACGGACATTCTGCTGCGCATGGGCATCAACACCGAAGGGGGTACGTTCTGTTTCCCGAACCGAAGGAAACGGATGCCGGTACCAAAATATCCATCCTCACGCAGCTGAAGAAGAACTTCAACATCCCCATCGACGACGACTATCTCTATGAGGAATTCGGTATCGACAAACCGGCCAATTACGAGCAGCTGAAGGCGGAACAAAAGACGGCTGAACAAGCCGACCAGATTCCAAGCCCGAAGAAGGAGCCGGAGCCAGCGAATAAGGGACGGGATGATGAACCGACACCGAAACAGAAAAAAAGAAACTTCCGGAACTGGCTCAAAGGTTTTTTTCGTGAAAGCCCCGGCAGACGGGGCAGGCTTTAGACTGGTAGTCGACAGACTGTATGCGGCTGATAATGGCAGCATCTCCATGGAGTTTGACTTCTCCGAAGAGGTGCTGCGGCGTGCCTTGCTGAACATATACAGCAGGGACTTTCATCCGGCAACCGAAATCGAAATCAACCTGTTCAATGAAATATGGGCAAAGATGGACAAGGCGGCAAAGGAAGGGTTCAGCAAATCCAAGGCCATTACTCCGGACGAGGATTTCAGAAATGCCATACTCCGGAACAATGCCGTATTCTCGGCATTCAAGGTACATCGTATGCAGAATGACATGGCACGACTTTTATTGGATTCAAACGGCATTTTAAAACCGTTCGACAAATGGGTACAGGAAGTCTTGCCCATTGCTTCCCATCAGGTTCGTCACTGGCTGCGGACGGAGTATGATACGGCGGTCATCCGGGCGCATCAGGCGGCTGACTGGCAACAGTTCCTGCGCGAACGCGATATTCTGCCCAACCTCAAATGGCTACCGTCCACCTCCATTCATCCGGGGGCTGACCACCGCCCGTTCTGGAATACCATCCGGCCGATTGATGACACGTTCTGGAACATCCACCGACCGGGCGACCGGTGGAACTGCAAGTGCGACCTCACTGCCACCGACGAGGAGCCGACACCACTTCCGGACGAAGACGACAAGAACAAGCCCCAGCCCGGACTGGATAACAATCCGGGAACGGACGGCAAACTGTTTTCCGACAATCATCCATATCAGGCAGAAGCCCACAAGGGTGCCCAAAAAGCGGTGGATAAACTTATGGCCCGTATTGACGAGATGATTGCGGAAATGCCGGACTACCTTACCGGGGAGGAAAAAATGGCCATTGCCCGGAACAACCTCGAAATGGAAAAGGCTCTTAAAATCAAAAAAGGAAAACCTATGGATGTGGATAAGGCGGACAAACAGAATGCAAATCCCAAACATGTGGAAGAGTATATTTTGGATTCCAAAGGAATATACCGCGATAAAAGGGGAAACAGATACCGGAAGAACAGCGATTACGATAAAAAAAACGGGATACTCCATACAGTATCAACTGCCAGACTTGCGCACCGGCATACGCTTTACGATTACGTGGATGGGATATTACCGCCAAAGGCAATGTCGCAGGGTCTAAACTTGAATATCTGAGTAATGGACGTGCTTTTGAAGTCTGGAAAAACACCGACGGTACTCCGGCGCAACATATAAGTATAAACAGCTGGCTTGCGCACAAAGGATACCTGAAAATGACCCCTAAAAGGTACATGGAGTATTTCAATGAGGTATGTAAGGAAGAAGGCGTGTATGAATTGTGCATCGGCTGGAAAAGTGGAGGAGGTCATGCTACAATCCTGCAACGGTTTGCGGATGGTGAACTAAGGTATATCGAACCCCAAAGCGATAATTCTGCCGGTTCAGGAATGGAATGGAAAGACGTAAAATATTTATGTGAAATAGGAGCTGCGACTTCCCACAACTGCAGGGGGGAGTCCTGAGAATTGACAATAAGCTATTCGATGTCTCCTTCCTCGATATTTTCGATACATGAATCGATAACGTCAAGGGATAACGGACCGGTTATTTCGGTTGCGTCTTTACCGTCATACAGATAGACGAAAGGATAACCGGTACAGGAGTCCCCCGGAAACTTGAACACATAGGCTTCCTGGCCTTCATAAATACCAAGGTATTCGAAGGTGTCACCGTATTGCTCAATAAGTACACGGGCCTCGTTCTTTACTTGTTCCGGTATATTCATAACGCATAAAAGGCATATTGGAAGCCTCGGTTGCAAAGTTATAAATTATTCTTGAATTACTGATGATTATGGACATAAAAGATTTTACGGAAATGATAAAGCGGAAACGTGACAGGCTGGACAGTATGATGCGCCGCAAAATGCCAGTCATGGTAGGACGAATGGCCAAAGACCATTTTCAGGATAACTTCCGGCAGGGTGGATTTGTCAATGGCGGTCTTCACCCTTGGCCCAAAGCCAAACGGCTGTCCTCGGGAGGTTCCGATGCCGCCAGCAATTATGGAACGCTGCTCTCCGGCAGGAAACATCTGTTCAAATCGGTCGGATATACACCTGCAGACTACCGGGTAAGGGTATTCAACGAGGTGGTCTATGCACCCATCAACAACTGGGGCGGGGAAATCGATGTCACCGTCACAGACCGCATGAGGCGCTTTGCATGGGCCAAGTTCTACAAGGCTTCGGGAAAAAGAAAAAAAACCGGCACAGGGCAAAAGAAACGCGTCAAACGACGTTCCAAGCCGAAGGAACTGAATCCGCAGGCACAGTTCTGGAGGAACATGGCGCTTACCCAAAAAAAGAAACTGCACATCCGCATCCCGCAGCGCCAGTTCATGGGCGAAAGCGAAGAATTGAACCGGCGTATCCGGGAAAAGGTGGACCAGGAAATTACCAACATTTTAAACCAATAACGATATGGACGAAATTTTTATCGCAATCATGGAACAGATTGCACAGGAAATGCCGGAACTCTCTCTCATCGACGAGGACTACGGACAATTGGAAATGGGAGCAGAAGAAGACCAGTACCCGGTCACTTTCCCTTGTGTATTAATCGGAAATACAAACTCCGACTGGCACGACCTCGGATACGGGGCACAGAAAAGCGAATCCGCACTGACCGTCCGGCTGGCCATCGATTGTTACGACGATACAAGCTACGCATCCGGCACGTATGACAAGGTGAGGGAAAGGCAGCAGCTGGCCAAGAAATTATACAAGTCGCTGCAGTGTCTGCAATGCACGGACAACGCTTCGCCGCTGGTACGCGAGAAAAGCCGTTCGTATGCCATGCCGCATTACATCAAGGTCTATGAAATGACGTTCTCATTCACACTGCACGATGAATCGGCCATGCCGTCATCTTATGGGGAATAGTTCCAGCTGGGCGGCAGTCAGACGGGGGGCTTTCACCTTGGGAACAGGCTTCAGATTGTAGTCTGTTGTTCCCTCACGTGATTTCCGGCGGATGATGGTCATGATACGTTCCTCGGATATAAAGAATTCGCGCTCCGACAACACTTTTAAAGCATCGTCGAACCGCAACCGCTGTATTTCTGTCCAATAGTAGTAACGACGGCATAGTGCCTCGTCACGCAGCTTGATTGATCAGTTCTTTATCCCGTCCTTTGCCCATACATTTTATTTCTCTTACAAAAAATAACTGATTTCCATCTATTTTAAGAACAAAAAGCGCCGCAATTATAACAACTGCGGCGCTTTCTGTTTATAGGGTTAACGGGTTTCGGCTACAAACGGCAGAAACTGGGTTCAATGCGGGTCCATACGCCGTTTTCAGGGGTTGCGGCGGCTGAAGTAGTAGTTGGTGGCATTGCGCTGCACTACATTAGCTTCCCTTGAACAGGCGCATGATGTCTGCATACTCTTCATCGAACTTATCTTCCAGTTCATACAGCTTTGAAATGCTCTTGTAGTCCAGGTCGCCCATCTTGTTGCGCTCCAGCAGGGTCATGGCCATCTGATACATCGGATCATCAGAACCTTTCTCGCTGTTCTGCATGTAGCGCTTCAAATAGTCAATCAGACGGTCGGCTGCCATGTCGGCTCGTTCATCGAAGCCTTTCACCTTGTTGCTTTTCACTTCCAGACGGAAGTCTCCGTCCGTAATGGTATAGCTGCGCTGTTCGTCGCTTTTCACCTGGCCGTATTCCTTCATCACCTTGGTAAAGGCATCGGCTTCTTTTTCCAGCCATCCGCGGAACCCGGTCACGGCATTCACCATCTCAAGAACGTTGGTCTTTACTTCGTGCATAAACTCACCGCGTAATGCCTCGTAAGTTTCACGACGGGCGATGCGGTCTTCTTTCTCTTCTTGCTGCAGCTGGGCCATGAGGGCTGCTCGCTGTTCTTTACTCAGGGACTTGATGTCCACACTTTGATTGTTCTTTTCCATTTTAAATCATTTTAGTTGTTAATCAGCTATTACTTTGTCATCCTTCAGCAGCAAAGCGAATGTCCTGTCTCTTTCTGCTTTGGTTTCAAACTTCTTGTATGTCTTCCAGCCACCGTTTATGCCGGTACACATCTTTATCCTCGGGCCTGGATAATCATCCTTTCGTATTATACAGAACCCCGCTTTTATCAGCTTGTCTTGGTCATCTATCCTCATAATCATCCTGCTTTTCCGGTTCATCGTCTATCAGCATGGCCTCCCCATTGGCATACGCCCAGTCGGCCAGTTCGTTGAAAAACTCCGCTGCATCCTGGTTCTCCATATCGGATGTCGTAAGGGTCACGTCTTTTCTTATGCGCTCAAGCGCTTCATGTGCTTTTTTATCCATATTGCTCTATTTATCGGTTAAACCTCCTTTTCGTTGGATAGCCCGCAGTTTGATGGCCAGTTGTTCCAGCTCGGCTGTACTAACCTGAACAAAGGGCTTGCCGGCTATCCGGGGTTGTTGCAGAATTCGTTCACCCGGTTCCAGTCAGTGGTGTCTATACCCAACTGTTGCATCAGCTTCAGGCAGACGCTGCGTTTCCGTCGCAGTTCCTCGCGAAGTTTCTGCCGCCATTCGTCTTGTCCGCTCAGTTTCTCCAGAGCAGTACAACAAACTTCATACTCCTTGGCCGTCATTTCCTTCAGACTGTCTGTCCGGTTCCACGTGTACTGCAGCACGATTTGTTTTTTGAATTCCTCCCGATCGCCCTGATAAGGCAGTTTGTTGAACAATGCATAGAACCGGGCGAAATTGGTTACTTCCTGTGCCATATCATCCTTTCACTTTTTTCTCCACTGAAAGAATTGCCAAACTTATCATCATAAGTTTTACAGACTGGCTGTCCTCTTCAAACAAATCAATATCCGCAACCACAGGCTCACCGCTCATGGTGTTCCATATTTGCTCTACCTCTTTCGTCTTCTTTTGATTCATCAAAAAGAGATACGCGTCATACTCGGAACGGTCAAATTCAAATACGACCTGAACTTTCTGTTTTTCTTCCATACATTCACTATTAAAAGGTTATTCAAACAATACTTTAATGCCACACGAACTGGCTACGTCAAGCTCCAGTTTGGCTCCCTTGCTCAGTTCCCAGTCCTTCAGCATGTAGATATAGTCACAAGCCAGCAACAGGGCAATGTCGGCCCGCATGTGGGCTCTCCAATGAGCTTCATCCGGCAATCCGTTCCTGAAAGGGTTTACAGGATCATAGCCTTGTGCCATCAGTTTCTCCTCGGCACGGCTGAAGGCTTCCTTGCGCTCATTCATATCATAGTGCGCGATGGCTCCGCTGATGTACACTTTCCCGGCACCGGTCGCTTCACCACGTTGAAAAGCCTTGTGTCGTTCCCACCGTTCCGGAACCACCACACTGTAGTTGCACGATTGGCAGCAGCAGCCTTCTTCTTTCACCGGGAACGGATTGTATCCGTAGCCCTCATACTCTTTGCCGCAGATGCAGCACACTTTCTTTTTCTTCTTCTTTCTTTTCCATCACTTCAAATCTTTAATGTTTATTTGGCAGGACGGATGCCATACCTGAATATTCCGAGCAAACATCACATCCCTGGTTTCTATCACTACGTGTCCCTTTGTCTTGGCCCTGCGCAGACGGAGGTCGCTTTGTATGTTACGTTCTACCCAATCGTCCACCACGGCCTCCGCTTCCTGTTCTTTCAGGAGTATCTGGTACAGCTTATTCTCCCATTCCATCATTCAAATAATCCTCCATATTATCGTCCTTCAATGTTTTGGCAGCACCTTCTTCCCATATCACGTAGGGGCTCACCGGGCCGCTCCATAAAGCGGCTTTTGCACCAGGCTTTGAAACAGCTTACCATGATTTTCACATCGGCATCATATTCCACCTTGCGGGCGCTTCTACCTGCCGGATGAAGCCCCTCGGCATGGCTGATGAAGATAAACAGTTTCTTGGGATGACGTTCCTTGAACTCCTTGTAGGTTTTGTAGTTCAAGCCGCTGTATTGGAAGCTGTCGATAATCACGATTCCGGGACTGCCTCTGCGCCGTAACCGTTCCTCCAATTGCTCCATCGGTTCCCGGTCAAGGATAATCAGCTTCTTTTTCACTTCACCCATCTTGTGCCGTTTCAGGCTCATCTGGAACGACAAACCGGTACTTTCTTCCAAACTGTCATAAATTACGCGTCCGAAGCTACACAGGTACTTGGCCAGCTGCATCACAAAGCTGCTCTTACCGTTTCCGCTGGCTCCCCAAATAATCCACACGCCGCTCTTGGCCGGGTTGCCTATCGAGGTTTGCCAGTCCCCGGAAAACTCGAACCGGGGGAATCTTCATGTTCAGCACCTCACCGGGACTGTAGGCTCTCTTCAGTTTCACGGTTACCTCCTTTCAATTCTTCAATAAGAGCATCAGCATAGTCCACAGCAAGTCTGGCAACTTGTTTTATAGACATTATACCTGATGAATTGCTTCTTACTACCGGAAGCATGCTTTTGGCAATTTCATATCTGCGCTGTTCCCAGTCTATCTCATTCGCTTTTCTCATCTCGCGATGGATACCGATAACAGCATCCATCGCTTGCATTTCTATCTTGCTTATCATGCCTGCATCCTCCTTAATTTTTCGATTTCGGTATATACGCGCCGCAAGCCGCCTCCGGTGCTATGAACAATCTTGGCAATGTCGGCACCGTCCGGGGCATTGATTTTTGCGACGATGGCAGCCTGTGCCTTCAGAAACTTTTCGCGTTCCTGCGCATCGTCCGGGGTCACCTTGCTGTAGGAGTCACCGTAGCGGCTCAACATTTCGGTATAGCCCACCTTCTTGCCTTCGATGGCGCGGTTGATCTTCTCCTTTAATCCGTCGGCACCCATCATATACCAGGCACAGCAGCGTTCCGTAGCGTTCCAAAGCGCCTTTAACTCCAGGAAGGCTTCATACTGCAGGTCCCCGGCTTCATCCAGGATAACCAGGGGCGTATCAATCGTGCGCAGGTAGGCCACCAGATCCTCATACACGTCGCTATAGCGTCCGTTGCTGGTCACACCGAATTCCTTGGCAATGTAGCGTATCAGCTTCAGTTTGGTCTTCACCTGGCTGCAGTCCACATATACGGCGTGCTTGTGCTGCTTCACGTAAGCTTTCGCTGTAAAGGTCTTGCCGATATTGGGCATATCGCACAGGATGGCACTCAGCCCGCTTCCCTGGCACACTTCCAGCTGCTTGCTCACAAACACGTAGGTCGGGGTCTGTGCTGCCAGCCAAGGTATTTCTGTACGCAGTTGCACGCCTAATCTTCGGGCTATACCTACCCAGTTGGCATCACTGACCTGCTTTTCATAATTGCCCCGCTTGATGGCATTGTAAACGCTGGGGGCTATGCCCAGTGCCGTGGCATGGCGGTTGTCACTGGGATAATTTTCACGGTCGGCGGCTATCGCTGCCACAATACGTTGCTTTACTTCATTTGTTATTTCCATTTGAATGCTGTTTTAAATTCGTTCTAACGTCGTTAATTATATCTTGGCTACTGCATCATGCTCGAAGGCACTGATGTCCATATAGGCTGAGTAATCTTCTTCCTCGGCTTGTGCAGGAAGGGGAACGGCTTCCGCCTGTACCTCTGTTATCAGCTTTGCCTCCTCTTTGGCAAGGATGCCCACACGCTTGATCTTGCCGTCCTTCATCATCTTGTCGAATTGAGCTACATACTTGGACTGTTCGGTATAGGCTGCCTTGTCGTACTCGGTCTGCTCGGCTGTATTCTCATTGTAACGGGCTACGGGCTTGCAGGTGGCGATATATCGTCCGTTCTGGTAGATATATACCTCGTTGATGGTTCCGTCGGCATCGGGCAGATAATAGGCATCTACCTTGTAGTTCCTCGGCTCCAGCTTTTCGATGATTTCCGGGCTGGGCAGTCCGTATTGGTTGTACATCACCGTGCAGTAGGTGTTCTGCCGGATGGTTGTTTCGGTGTGCTGTCCGATGAACCGGTAAAGAACGCGGCCTTGTCCCAAGGTGCAAGGTTCGGGTTCTGATGGGCGCAAAGCACATCCCAACGGCTCATGCCCGGATAGCGCTTTTGGTTGGGGTGAGGCTGTGCGTTGAAGGTCTCAATGGCGCGTATATCATCGGCTACCAATTCTTCATAACTATAGGTCTTCACCTTGTAGGTGTTGTTCTTTTCGTCATACACCTTTTCTTCCTTCGGGCGGTTGGCCTCCAGCTTGGCATACCATCGGCCGATACCTACCTGCGTGCGTTTCTCCACACCGTATTTCTTTTCGCGGTTCTTGTGCTCGGCACGTTTTTCACGCGAGTTCCCGGGGTTACACCAGCGGATCAGGGGGAAGACGGTACCGGCTTGCATCAATCCGTCGGCAAAGTCGCTTACCAGGTGGTGTTCCACTTCTAACTCGGCGGGGATATACATGCCGTTCCGGTCCAGGGTCTGGAACATGTTTCGCATGCAGTCTAAAAAATAACTCGGTAGTCTTGTACCGGTTTGTAGGCATATCCCACCACAGCACCGCTCACCACATCGTAGGCATAATAGGCTTTCACTCGGTTGCCATCCTTCATTGGGCGCGGCAGGTCGCGGTCGTCAAGAGAAACCTTACTCAAGGAATATTCACCGATGCTGCGCAGATGATAAGGACGGTAGGCATTGTTGAAATCCCATTGGCTCATGTGCAGCTTACCGCGAAGGGCCTTGTTCTTGGGGTTGTTCAGGTAGTTGGCTACTGTGGCCGGGCTCAATACCAGCGGATTTCCATCCTTGTCGGTAAAGTCTGCCGGATTCAACACCTCGCCGGTTTCGGGGTCATATAGCTCCAGTTCTCCTTGCACAAATAGATTGTACTGTTCCCACACGGTGGTATTGAAGGGCTGCTCCGGTTGGGCATCGATGCTCAGCAGCAGGCGTTCAATGTCATAGGTCACTTTCCGGCGGTTCTGGTTCATGAACTTGCGGCTGATAAGGCTTTCATAGCCGTTGGCCTTGAAGTCATTCACACGCTTCTTGAAGCGGTTGGAACTGACAGGCAAGGTATGTCCGAACTCTGCTTGGTAGTAACTGATGGCTCCTGCCAGTTCGCCCCAGTTCACCGGCCCGGCCTTCATGGCCTTTCGCATAAACGTGGCATCCTCCATGGCACGCATCACTGCCTCAATTACCGAAGCGTTTACCGTATATTCTTGGATGTGTTCCGGTGGCAGTGTATCTCCGTTGTCAAAACGGAACCGGGTGTAAAATTCCCGGGCTTTCGCATCGATGTGGTAATGGCTGCCGAGCCAGTTTCTTATTACGTCTTCTTTCATATCTCCGTATTTTAGTTTTATCCTTTCCTGAAACCGTAGGGGCATGGTGGCTATTTCTACCAAAACGTAACCTCCCAGACCTCTTCCGGATCGAACTACATTGATTTTCTCCTTTGCCGCTAACTTCTTGTAATTGGGTATCGACATGATGGGAGCAAGTTCTTCTTCGGAAAGAGTGGAAGGATGAACTCCTTTCAGCGTGCGGCTTCTGCTGTAGTCTGCCTTTCCGTTCACCATCACCGGTCGGTCATCGTAAGTCAGGTCATTGTAGGATATGCACAATATCTTTCCATAATACTCCATTTCATTTCTATTTATAAGGCAGATGCCATCTGTTGGGTCTCGTGCTGCAGCTGCATGAAATCCGATACAAATTCACATTGGTAGGTTTCAGTCCGTTTTCCGTCCACGTACACATCCACATCATTGGTCTTTCTGTGGACCACGAGTTTTACACGGGGACCGAAAGTGCAGGTCATGGTCTTCTCGCACTCCTCGAAGGTGGTTTCGCAGTTCGGGATGAAGTTCCCGTCAGTCAGTTTGCCGCCTCGCTTCAGGGCAAGAGTGCGTATCCGGCGCGCCTGATCGCTGTCACGGACAAAATTCAGTGCTTGCCACACAGCCTGACGGCTGCATCCGAATGTCTTCATCAAGAAGGTCTTGGTCTCGTTATCTGTCAAAATCTCCGCTTTCTCATATCGTCATACTTTTTAATCGTTATCGTTCGTTCAAAGGTTTTCAACGGCTTCCGCTATTTCCTAATCACCCGTCAGTATTTCATGAAGGCGTGTCCCTTTCTGCAGTTCTTCGACCAGCACCTGCATCGCTTCCTCACACACACAGCTCACATTCTCTATCACCCGGTAGGCATCCGAGTTGCTTATCTCATCCTCCGTCATGAATTGTCCAGCCAGCTCCATCGCCTGGTCGGCAATATTCTGCGTATGTGCCGTACTGCCTATCATCGTGCGCAACTTCTGTTTGAACAGACTCTCTGCTGTTCTCGGATTGAAATTCTTTGCCATAACTCTAAATTTTAAAAGTTTATATCGTGGGGCGCGGGGAATCGAACCCCGACGGCTTTCTACGCTTTCTTATTTCGATTTACCAACTCTCCGGCCGTGCCTGCCGCCCCTGCCCGTCTTTCCGGGCTGCCAGTTATCCGGCAATCTATTTGCCTTGTTCTTCTATCATCGAAAGGACAACCATCCTGTCTTCATCCCAAAGCGGAAGCCCCAATTCAATGGTCCGTTTCACCACTTCCATCTCACCGACCAGCCCTACCGCTTCTTTGCGGAAATCGGTATCGTCATACGCATGTGCCTTGCCAATCAGAAAATCGGTCAGGTTGTCGATAACTTCCTTTTGACGTTCACATTTCATTTCATAGTTCAGCACTCGCACATGAACATCGCGGATAATCCGGCTGTCCCCATGTTTCTTGAAATCTTTGCAGAACTCATCCTTGTTCATCGAAGTGTTCAGATAAACCGCATGGATGTAATCAAAATCCTCTGCTGTAGGGGTTATCCCCGTCCGTTCCATAAATTCTTGCTGTGTCATAAACTCACTTATTTTATTGTATTATTCTGCATCTTCAATTTTGAAAGAAAAGCACTTATCCGCCAATACTCTTTTTACAAAGTCTAAGTCGTATCTATCAGCTGAAAAGAAAACTGCCTGATAATCTACACTGGGATAAGCCTTGATTGCTGTTGTATCTACCATCTTCTTGACCAGTCCGTAAAGAGCTTCGGCGGTCTCGGCTGTTGCTTGAGCTATAATTACTTTTGCTTTCATTTTCTTTAATCCTTAAAATTCGCTAATCACACGCCTTTTTTGTATATTTGGCGCGCTGTTTACATCTTAAACACGCTGCAAATATATAGAATTATTTCAATACATCAAACTAAATATGGAAGAAAATCAATATAAGGATATGAATTTTATAGAAAGACTTCAATATTTCATGGAGAAAAAGGGCATAAATGACAATCAAATGACTGTTAATGCCGGTCTTTCTGTTGGACTTATTGGGAAAGCAAAGGTGTCTGGCAAAGGCATGAGCTCAATGAATATTGAAAAAATTCTATTAGCCTATCCGGAATTATCTGCCGATTGGTTACTTACTGGTGCAGGAAGCATGTTGAAAGATGATTTGAACGGCATTAAAACAATAGACGAAGCAAATTCTTCGACTCTGCCTACCACATCTATGAACCCATCCATCGGTACACCATACTACGATGTGGACTTTATCGGGGGCTTTGATGAAGTGTTTAATTCACAGGTAAACATACCTGCCACCAACATTGTAATAAGGGGATTCGAAAAAGCCAGCCTTTGGTGCAATGTCACCGGGCACTCCATGGAACCCAAAATAAACCATGGCGACATCATTGCCCTGCACCAATGCACACTCAACGACATCCAATATGGCGAAATCTATGCAGTGGTGTTGGATACCATCCGCACCATTAAAATCCTCCGCAGGTCGCCGGATCCGGACAAGCTGCGCTTCATCCCCATCAACACCAATGACTACGATGAACAGGAATTCGACAAATCACGCATCATCAATGTCTTTGAAGTAATCGGAAGTATCAGCAAGTTCTTCTAAGTGGTACACGCATGCCTCCTACAGAAGGCTAAAAAAGGACGCACGCACACACTTTCTTTGAAGGAATTTACCTGAAGCAAACTCGTAAATACACTGTAAATCAAAGGATTTATTTTATTATAATAAGGTATATCACACAAACAAGTGTCGTTTTTCCTCTCTGAAAACAGAGAAAAACGGCACTTGCTTTCATTTATAACATAGTTTCCTATTTCGGGCGTACCCTCTGAGAACTGAAAAAGTAACCCCTAAAGTAACCCCTAACTTAAAGAAGTAGTAACCCCTAACAGTAACCCCAATAGTAACCCCTAACCAAATAAAACCAACCGTAGGGGGCATAAAAAAAGGGAGCCATAAGCTCCCCAATCAGCATTCAAAGAAATAACGCCTACAAGCCTTTCTAACGGCGCTATTATATCGTTCTAACCATTCCCTTACTACCACCCGAGATGAGCGTAGATTGCTTAATTATAGCCTTTTTCGTGCATATTGTGCCGTTACCAGACAGCCCGGCATGAAGCAGGTAATTCTTGGTTGCCCCCACCTGATCTGCCGTCAGAACCGTATAAACAGCCGATATACTGCTGAAATACCAATCTTTCTGCTTCGTCCCGTCTATTTTATGCAGCAAATGCACATGAATCACTTTTGCCATATTCGTTTCTATTATGCTGCAAATATACCAAATAATACTTATTTGGAAGAATTTTAAGGCAACATCTTTAAAAATAGGCACAAAAAAAACGGCCACACAGCCGTTCACACCATCATATAACAAAATCCATCAACCCAGCCATAAAACGGCCACACAGCCGAAAATAAAACCCTTCCAGGCCGTTTTAGCCCCATCTGCAAGCCCGATGTAAAGCAATCCCCCGAATATCCGAAGAAAAGCCCCTCAAACGTAAAGCAGATGTAAGCCATGTAAAGAGAAAAACCGCTTCGAAATATTCAGCCCATTTTCCCGATCATGCCTAAACCCTTTGGTTTTCAAAACCTTTCGCCCATTTTTCCCGACCATTGAAAAAACCGCTTCGTTCTATGCCCCATAAACGGAAAGGGAAGGATTTTGGCTATCGTTTTCTTTGGCGTCTTGTCTTATTAGCCGTTTTTGCTACTGTCAATGCTGCTTTTTTCCCGGCAGGAGATGTCCTATTACTGTTTGTTGTAGTGGGTGTCGTATTATTTGTGGTGCGCAAATGGAGTGATTGTGCCATTCTTGTTACAGCTATTGTATTTTTACTGCAACCTGTTGAATGGTATCATTATATAGTAAGTTTGTACGACCCGTCGCATACGTTGCCCGATTTGGGGGTAGGAGCAATGTATCAGGAAGTGGCGGCTTATACGAAAGAGGGGAATTTGGGAGAGTTCTTATGGAAGAACATCACTTACGGTCAAAAAGCGAGTTTGTATTGGGCATTGGGTGCCGGACGTTTCTGGCAGACTGCCGGTTTGTTCCTGATGGGACTGTATATCGGCCGTAAGCAGCTTTTTGTTTCTTCCGAAACCAATACACGTTTCTGGGTGAAGGCACTTATTATTTCTGCCATCGCATTTGCTCCGTTGTTCCAGTTGAAAGAGTTGGTGATGGCAAGTGACAGCTTACTTGTTCGGGGAACAGTAGGGACGGCTTTCGATATGTGGCAGAAGTTTGCATTCACGGTAGTGTTGGTTGCATCTTTTGTGTTGCTTTATCAAAAGGAAGGCTTCAAGAAGTTTGTATCCAATCTTCGCTTTTATGGAAAAATGAGTCTGAGCAATTATATCGGACAGTCTATTGCCGGTGCTGTCATTTATTTCCCGTTCGGACTGTATCTCGCTCCTTACTGTGGCTATGCGCTTAGTCTGATAATCGGGTTTGTGCTCTTCTTGTTGCAGGTCTGTTTCTGTAAATGGTGGTTGAAGAGTCACAAGCAAGGACCGTTGGAAGGTATTTGGCATAAATGGACATGGTTGGGGGCAGATAAGTGATTGGTTACTGAAAATAAAACACGCATATCGAACAACGAAAGAATATTTACTTATGAAAAACCAAATTGTATTATTAGGCTTGTTGGCTTTATGTACTCACTCTCAGATGAGTGCGGCATCCCCTCAAAAAAGTATTTATCATAAAGGCTGGATTGACTTTAATAAGAATGGAGTGATGGATATTTATGAAGATCCCAAGGCTCCGTTGGAAGACCGTGTGCAGGATTTGTTGAGTCAAATGACTCTTGATGAGAAAACCTGTCAGATGGCCACGCTTTACGGTTCGGGGCGTATTTTGAAAGATGCGTTGCCTCAAGAAAACTGGAAAACCGAAATATGGAAAGACGGCATTGGAAATATTGATGAAGAGCATAACGGTCTCGGCAAGTTTCGTTCAGAGTATGCCTTTCCCTACACCAGGCATGTAGATACGAAGCATGCTATCCAGCGGTGGTTTATTGAAGAAACTCGTTTGGGTATTCCGGTTGACTTTACAAACGAGGGTATACGTGGTTTGTGTCACGACCGTGCCACTTATTTCCCTGCCCAGTGTGGACAAGGTGCCACTTGGAACAAAGAACTGATTGCGCGTATTGCCGAAGTGGAGGCACGTGAAGCAGATGCTTTGGGCTATACCAATATTTATTCTCCCATTTTGGATATTTCGCAAGATCCCCGCTGGGGACGTTGTGTGGAAACGTATGGTGAAGATCCTTATCTGGTGGGACAACTAGGTAAACAAATGGTAACTACCCTTCAAAAGCATAATTTGGTTGCCACTCCCAAACATTTTGCTGTTTACAGTATTCCTGTGGGCGGACGCGATGGGCAAACGCGTACCGATCCCCATGTAGCACCGCGTGAAATGAGAACGCTCTATCTGGAGCCTTTCCGGGTAGCTTTCCAAGATGCAGGGGCTTTGGGCGTGATGAGCTCTTATAATGATTATGATGGTGAACCGATTAGCGGAAGCTATCATTTCCTGACCGAAATCTTGCGTCAGGAATGGGGATTCAAGGGGTATGTGGTTTCTGACAGTGAGGCGGTGGAGTTTGTTGCAGGCAAACATAAGGTGGCTGATACATACGAAGACGGTATTGCGCAGTGTGTCAATGCCGGTTTGAATGTGCGTACTAATTTTACTGCTCCCGACGAGTTTATAATTCCTTTGCGTAAGGCAATTGCCGATGGAAAGATTTCTTTTGATACGGTGGACAAGCGTGTGGCGGAGGTTCTTCGGGTGAAGTTTTGGCTGGGATTATTCGACAACCCGTATCGCGGTGATGGAAAATTGGCCGAGAAGATATTACATAGCAAAGAACATCAGGCGGTGGCACTCGATGCAGCGCGTCAGTCATAGGTCTTGCTTAAGAATGAGAAAGAGATGCTGCCTTTATCCAAATCGATTCGGAAGGTGGCTGTTATCGGTCCGAATGCCGAAGAGAAGAAGCAACTTATCTGCCGTTACGGACCTGCCAATGCACCGATAAAGACAGTTTTTCAGGGAATAAAGGAAATGCTTCCCGATGCAGAGGTGGTTTATCGGAAGGGTTGTGATATTATAGACCCGCATTTCCCGGAAAGTGAAATTCTTGATTTCCCGAAGACGGAAGAAGAAAGCAGGCTGATGGATGAGGCGGTTGCCGCTGCGCAAAATGCAGAAGTTGCCATTATGGTGCTGGGCGGTAATGAACTGACGGTAAGGGAAGACCGTTCTCGCACCAGTTTGGAGCTGCCTGGCCGTCAGGAAGAGTTGTTGAAAGCTGTGATGGGCACAGGCACGCCGGTAGTGTTGGTGTTGCTTGACGGTCGTGCGGCAACCATTAATTATGCAGCGGCTAATGTTCCGGCGATATTACATGCCTGGTTTCCCGGTGAGTTTTGCGGGCAGGCAGTGGCTGAGGCTTTGTTTGGAGATTACAATCCGGGTGGAAGACTGGCTGTGACTTTTCCGAAATCAGTAGGACAAATACCATTTGCCTTTCCTTTTAAACCGGGATCGGATGTCCCTGCAAGTACTTCGGTTTATGGTGCACTTTATCCTTTCGGATATGGTTTGAGCTATACTTCTTTTGTTTATAGTGATTTGCAAATAACTCCCAGGGAACAAGGGGTACAGGGTGAAGTAAATATAAGTTGCAGAGTGAAGAATACGGGAAAGGTAAAAGGAGATGAAGTGGTACAACTTTATTTGCGTGATGAAGTGAGCAGTGTTACGACTTACACAAAAGTGTTGCGTGGGTTTGAGCGTATTTCTTTGGAGCCGGGAGAGGAAAAAATCGTTCGTTTCAAACTTCGTCCGCAGGATTTAGGGCTTTGGGATAAGAATATGAACTTTTGTGTAGAGCCGGGAAGTTTCAAAGTAATGGTTGGGGCTTCATCGGCGGATATCCGTTTGGAGGGAAGCTTTGAGATTATATAGGCATTATTTAAAAAGTCTTTGTCGCAGTCTGATAGGGATGTATCAAAGCTAACCCGATCTATCAAATCATCAACTGTAGGGCAGGGTTTGCCTGTCCGAACCAACGGTCACGATCTTGGGAGTAATACACAAACAAGCTATTTTGGGCGAGCGAATCTCGCCCTTACTAACAAAATGACAGCATTATCAGTGTTTAGACACAATCCCAAGGGTAAAGGTTTATCGTGAAGTGAAATCTGAAGGACTCGACGGCGAACATTTGATGAGAAGCCGGCAGATATCATAGTAGCGGAGGAAGGAAATATTGCTTCTTCCTTCCTCCTTTCATCTACCGCTGAAATGTCCTGTTGGTAGGGCTCCGGTAGTGAATGGACATCTTGTACCACCCCTGCAGTCTCCTTTCATCTGTAAAATTTCTTCCGGCAGGAGAAATGCTGAAGGCTGGTTTAAAAGTAGCTTGGGAAGCATGGCTGAAAGGGGAATGAGGGGATGTTCTGTCATTATTAAACAATTGATTGATAATGCGTTTTGGCTAATATGTAAGGATGAACGGGAAGGAAATAACCGGCTTAGTGAGGGTGGTTCCATCTTCCCTTACATAAAAACATGCCGAGCTTTTTAAAAAAGATGGTGATGTTTTTAAGAAACATCAAGGTCTTTTTTGAAAACATCAAGGTCTTTTTGCAGCATGGGAGTGTGCCAAAACTAAACCGACCTATCCCGTCGTCAGCTGTAGGGGCGAGGTCCACTCGCCCGAAAACAGTTTGCTTTGTGTCTTCGGGCAGGTAAACCCTGCCCCTACGCACCAAAAGACAGCATTATCCACATTTTGACATTTGTAAAGTGTGTACGTACGCATCGGACTACACATACGGTGGCATAAGTCTACACGTATATACGCATCAGGCCACACGTATATACGCATCGAGCTACACGTACGTACGCATGAGCCTGCACGTATATATGTCATTGTGTCAGGCTCCGTCATATCCTGTACCCGGGTTTGATTAATTTGTCTCCCCTCTTGACAAACGCTTTTTCATGTTGTATATTTGTAGTTCGTCAAATCTAAAAAAAGTGCCTCATGAATGTATTCGCTACCCTCAAAACAGTCTTCTTCGGAAGCAAATTCCTGTCAGCTCCTGTTCCCTCCGACGGAACGCCGCGCCGTGACTTCGTATCCGCCCTCAACGGACTGATGCCGCTTTGTCGGACCATCCCCGGTGTGCACCTGGCAGTGGATATCCGCGAAGGCCGGGTGGTGTTGGTACTGAACTGGACTTCGCGTACCGACGGGAATGCGCTGGCGGGCACTTACCATTACATTGTGTCCGATGAAGACGGAGTGAAGGAAGTGGACAAGTCACAGGTTCTTCCGGCTGAAAACGGCAAGGGCAATTTGCCGGAAAGCAGGAATGAAGCTCCCGGATGCTCGGCAGTCTTAATTGAAAAAACGGAGGAGGAAGCCGCACAATCGGGAAGTGCTCGAAAGGTTATGAATATCGCACACTCGAAAGATATTGAAAAGAAAATCGGAGTGATATCTTCGGAAGGCACTCGAAAGGAAGCCGGATTAGAATCCTCGGAAGATGTTGAAAAGAAAATCGGAGTGATATCATCGGAAGGCAATCGAAAGGAAGCCGGATTAGAACCCTCGAAAGAGGCAGTCAAGAAAGCGAAATCATGTTCCCTGATGCAGGAAGTGACCGCTTTCCTCACCTCCCGCTACCGCTTCCGCTTCAATGTGCTGACCGAGGAAACCGAAGTAGCAGAGGTGGCAGAAGTAGCAAACAACATCCCGACACCCACCTGCGCTACGCCAAGGTGGACGAACGGTGGATGAACACGCTCAGCATGGAAGCCATCGAAACAGGCATAGACTGCTGGGACAGAGACATCCAACGCTTTGTGCGCTCGCGCCGCATCAGCGAATACCATCCCTTTACCGCTTACTTTGACAACTCCCCGAATGGGACGGAAAGGACCGGGTATCCGCACTCGCCCGCCGGGTGTCCGACGACCCGGTATGGGTGAACGGTTTCCACCGCTGGATGTTGGGACTCTCCGCCCAATGGATGCAGTTCCGGTCGGATGCCAACAGTACCAACCGCGCCAACAGCGTGGCTCCTCTGCTGGTGAGCAGCCGACAAGGATTAGGGAAAAGTACGTTCTGCCGCCTGCTGATGCCCGATGCGCTGAAAGCTTATTACACAGAAAGTTACGACCTTGGCTCTCCGGCATCCGCCGAAGCCAAACTCGCTGCCTGCGGGCTGATCAATCTGGATGAATTCGACAAACTCAGCGCGTCCAAAATGCCCCTGCTGAAGAACCTGATGCAAGCCTCCGCACTGAACATCCGCAAGGCTTACAAACGCAGCGCTTCGGCACTCCCCGCATCGCCTCGTTCATCGGCACCAGCAACCGGGAAGACCTGCTGGTGGACCGCACCGGCTCGCGCCGCTTCCTCTGTGTCAGCTTGGAACACGCCATTGACTGCGTCACGCCTGTGGAGCATGAACAGCTGTACGCCCAACTCAAAGCGGAACTCCTGTCCGGTGAACGCAGCTGGTTCAACAAGGAAGAAGAGCAGGCCATACAGCAACACAACGCCCTGTTCTACAAACACATACCCGAAGAAGAGGTGTTCCGCCTCTGTTTCCGCTTTGCCACGGAAGAGGACCATCCGCAGGAAGTGCTGACCCTTTCCGCCACCCAATTATTCGAACGCATGAATCTGCCCATCCTTCGGTCATGAGAGGTATGACTGTCTATAGCCTGAGCCGCATCCTGCCCCGGCTGGGCGAGCGGGTGCATACCGCCAAGGGGAATGTGTATCGGGTGGTGGCATGCTAATAACAATGCGAGATAAGGTGACGGGACGCATATACAAAAAAAGAAACGCTCCCGGTATTAATGGAAGCGTTGTTTTTATGGCTCAGCGGAAATATCTGGTTGGTAAGTTTTAAAATTAGCTATCTTTGCTTACCTTTGTTTTATGAAACCCGAACGACTCCTTCGTGCCATCCTTCCGGATGTGCTTATAGACAACTTTGATATTGTCAATTTCGACAAGAGTGCTGACCGTTTTGATATTTATCTTTGATGAAAAAAAAAGTTCAGCTAAAAGAAGATAAGACCAACCCGGATATCATATCCTATGGTTTTGGTGAGTATCGTACAATCCAAGACTATCCTATTCGTGGTCGCGCCACTTATCTCCATGTTCGTAAACGTAAATGGCTTGACAAGTCTTCCAATGAAATCTTCAGCTATGACTGGGATTTATCCGAATTTGACGGTACACGGCTCAATTCTGAGTTCGTTTCTTTTTTTAAAAAGAAGGAGATTGAATCTACTCCTGTGAGCATCTGTGTGCTTGCGGAACGTTATGGCGTAAAAAGGACAGACTCTTCGTAAACAATACAAGGAGAAAATCAGTGATTACCGGAACCGGGACCAACTCGAACATGCGCATGACTACCTCCTTTATCCTGAAAACATTGGAGAAAACCTTTCTTTGGATGAAACTTGCCTGAGCAATGGAGATGTTTGTACGATTCTGACCAATAAAGCAGCCAAGTTTTCAGACTGAGCCATATCAACTGAGGG